>Ga0307374_10002236_pt1 | contig 34716 bp, 29 predicted proteins | sample OX3MG_FD_202532 | JGI IMG/M metagenome (GOLD analysis project Ga0307374, IMG submission 202532) | Soil microbial communities from Risofladan, Vaasa, Finland - OX-3 | ecosystem: Environmental > Terrestrial > Soil > Coastal area > Acid sulfate soil | place: Finland: Risofladan, Vaasa | collected... | reverse complement strand
TATTTCAAGCGCCCGCTCGTAACCGATCACGCTTCGATGCAATACCTGTGGGACCTTGAAGGCCGCAAGTATCTCGATTTTTTTGGCGGCATCGTCACGATCGGCGTCGGCCACTGCAATCCCAAGGTCACCTCGAAAATCAAAGCGCAAGTCGATAAACTGCAGCACACGTCGACGGTTTTCCCCAATGAAGCAATCGTCAATCTGGCTGAAAAGCTTGCGGAGATCACTCCCGGGAAATTGCAGAAGAGCTTTTTCTCGAATTCAGGCACGGAGGCCAACGAAGCCGCGATTTTGCTCGCGCGCATGGCCAGCGACAGCTACGACATTGTTGCTTTGCGGCATGGCTACGCCGGCGCATCGAGCCTCGCCAAAGGCGTGACCGCGCACGCCGCATGGCGCAAGGGAGGCGTGATCAACGTTGGCGTGTCGCACGCTATCAACGCCTACTGCTATCGCTGCCCGCTTCACTTGACCTATCCCGATTGCGGCGTGGCCTGTGCAAACGATGTCGAAAATCTGATCCAGACCGGCACCAGCGGCCGCATTGCTGCGTTCATCGCCGAACCGATTCAGGGCGTTGGCGGCTTCATCACTCCGCCGCCGGAATATTTCAAGATCGTTTACAAAATCGTGAAGAATTACGGCGGGCTCTACATTTCCGATGAAGTACAGACTGGCTTCGGCCGCACCGGAAAAAAATGGTTCGGCATCGAGCAGTGGGAAGTGACGCCCGACATCATTACGTGCGCGAAAAGCATGGGCAATGGCGTGCCCGTCGGCGCAACAATCACCACCAGCGAGCTTGCCGATAAATTTCAGGGGCTCACGATTTCGACTTTCGGCGGCAATCCGGTGACTTCGGTGGCCGCGCGGGCGGTGATTGAAGTGATCGAGGAAGAAAATCTCCGCGAGAACACGTACGTCGTCGGCGGATATTTTCGCAAGCGCCTGGAAGAACTGAAAGAAAAGCATCCCGTCGTCGGCGACGTTCGCGGCATGGGCATGATGCAGGCCATCGAGTTGGTGAAAGATCGCAAGACGAAAGAGCCTGCACCTGAAGCGACGGGCCAGCTTCTCGAGCGCGCTCGCGAAAACGGCTTGCTGATTGGCAAAGGCGGCCTCTATGGCAACGTGATTCGCATGGCTCCGCCGATGAACATCTCGAAAGCCGACGTCGACGAAGGCATTCGCATGCTCGATAAATCGCTCAGCGAAGTTTCCGCATAATCGCGAATTGGCGCAATCTACCAAGAAATACGAAGGGAACAAACGAATAATGGCCACAGCAACTAGCGCGACGCAGGCGTGCCGGAATTTCATCGGCGGGAAATGGGTGGAGTCGAAGGCGACGAAAATCGCCGAGCGGCGAAATCCTGCCAATACGGACGAAATCGTCGCGCGCGTGGCGCTCTCGACTCGCGACGAGATGCGCGCGGCCATCGCCGCCGCAAAGGCCGCCTTCCCTGCGTGGCGCGACACGCCCGCACCCAATCGCGGCAAGATTCTCTTCAAGGCCGTGCGCCTCATGGAGCAGCAAAAAGAAGAATTGGCGCGGATGCTCACGCTCGAGGAAGGTAAAGCCCTCAAGGACTCGCTCGGGGAGGTGCAGCGCAGCATCAACATTCTGGAATTCATGGCGGGCGAAGCGCGGCGCCTGAACGGCGAAAGCTATCCCAGCGAGCTGCCCAAGAATTTTTCGTACACAGTGAAATCGCCAATCGGCGTCGTTGGCGCAATTACGCCATGGAATTTTCCGTTAGCCATTCCAGTGTGGAAAGTTGCGCCCGCGCTCGTCGCGGGAAATACATGTGTACTCAAGCCCGCCGAGCTTACGCCGCTGTGCGCAATTCGCATGACGGAGATTTTCGAGCAAGCTGGCTTGCCGGCGGGCATCCTCAATCTCGTACTCGGCGCGGGCGAAGAAGTGGGCGACGAACTCGTGCAGAATCCCGACGTGCGCGCAATTTCCTTCACCGGCTCCACGGAAATCGGCTGCCAGATCTATGCCAGCGGCGCGCGACGCATGCAAAAGGTGCAGTGCGAAATGGGCGGCAAGAACCCCGTCGTCATTCTCGCCGACGCCGATTTGCCCCTCGCGGTGGAATCGGTTGTTTCGGGCGCGTTCGCGTCCACGGGCCAGCGCTGCACGGCCACCAGCCGCGTGGTAATCGAAGAGAGCGTGGCGGACGCGTTCGTCGCGAAGCTCGTCGAACGCACGAAAAAGTTTATCGCCGGCAACGGCCTCGATGCCGGAGTCGAAATGGGCCCGTCCGTGGACGAAACTCAGATGAACACGGTGCTGAAATATATCGAGATTGGCAAACAGGAAGGAAAATTGTTGCTCGGCGGCAATCGGCTTACCGGGGGCGGCTTCGACCAAGGCTACTTCGTCGCGCCGACGATTTTCGATCACGTGGCAACGCACAGCCGCATCGCGCAGGAGGAAATTTTCGGCCCGGTCTTGAGCATTATTCGCGTGAAGAATTTCGACGAGGCGCTCGACGCCGCGAATTCCGTGCGCTTCGGGCTGGCCAGCTCGATTTATTCGAGCGACGCCACGAAGATTTTCGAGTTCATCGACCGCATCGAAACCGGCATCACGCACGTCAATTCTCCCACCGTCGGCGGCGAAGCGCATTTGCCCTTTGGCGGAATCAAGGATACGGGAGTGGGGCACCGCGAAGTCGGGCACGTGGCGCTCGATTTTTACACGGAACTGAAGACCGTCTATATCGACTATACTGGTCACAAGCGCGAAACAAGCGTCTACTGATGAAAACACGCTATTCAAATCGCTTTTATATTTCCGCTGGGATGGCTGCGCTCTTCGCGGTTTTCGTGCTGCTTCCGGCCGCGCGCGCCGCTGGCAAAATCAATTGGAAGTCCATCGGCGATGCAAGCCTCAAAATCACCGGCCGCAAGCCGCCCAAAACCTGGAACGTGTATCAGGATGCAAAAAAGAAGCAGCGCGTTCTAGTCCAGATGGACAGCCGGTATTTAATTCTGGACGCCAAAACGAAAGAAGTCTTTGAAATTACCGCCGCGCAATTTCAGATGCACGGCAAAACATATCAAAGCCCCATCCCCGGCGGGAGCGAGCATGCCCTGCCCAGCACCGATTGGGACATTCGCGACATCGGACCCGCCGAGCGCATCCAGGTCCGGCTGACGAACGAAAACATTTTCCTCGACGTAGAACTGCCTCATCCGCTCGACCTCCGCACCGTCGGCTAGGGCGCTCCTCTCTCCGAAACAGGCCCCGGCGAATCCGCGGCGGACTGCGCCGGCCCTTTCAGTTCCGCCAGCAAAATCCCGATAAAAACCAGCGCCGCGCCAAACAAGACTCGCGCGCTCAACCGCTCATGCGCCACGATCACGGAAGTCAACGCCGCGAACACCGGTTCGAGGCTCAGCAAAATCGCGGTGTGCGTTGGCGTCGTATATTGCTGCGCCCACACTTGCATGGAAAAACACAATGCCGTCGCGCCCACCGCCGTGATCAAAATCGCCCACACCAAACTCGTCGTCCATACGAGGCGCGGCGCCTCCCATCGCGTCGCGGCCAGCACAGGCAAGCAAAGCACGGTCAGCGCGGCCGTCGTCGCCACTTGCAAAAAGCTCAGCGCCGCCACCGAATGCCGCACGCTGTAGCGTCCCACCAAAATAATGTGCACCGCGAACATCACCGCGCAGCCCATCACAAGAAAATCCCCGGCGTTCAATCCCGCAATTCCCGATCGCGGCACGGTGAGGTAATACAAACCAATCAGCGCCGCAATCGCTCCGGCCCAGATCCAGCGATTCACGCGGCGTCCCCAAAATAGCGCGAGCAGCACCGGCACCATCACCACGCTCGCTCCCGTGATGAAACCCGTTTTCGACGGAGTGGTCAGGCGCAGGCCCAGCGTCTGAAACGCGTACCCGCCGAACATGAAGCAGCCGATGAGCGCTCCCGCTGCAATCGTGGCGCGGTTCATTTTGCGCAACGCGCCGCGGTACACCACGCCCATGACAATTGCCGCGAGGGAAAATCGAAGCGCGTTGAAGACAAACACCGACGCGAACGCGAGCGCGTCTTTCACCACCACAAACGTCGCGCCCCAGATCAGCGAACACAGTCCGAGCGCCAGATCAGCCTGCACGCGTCGCGGAATCGTACGGCTCATTCGACGCAGCGCTCAGTGGCGTTCGTAGACGATCCGTCCGCCCGTGATGGTCATGTCGACGGAGGTGCGCAACAGCCCGGCTGGCGGCATGCGCGTGATGTCGGCTGGATAAACCACGATGTCGGCAAACATCCCCGGTTTGATTTCGCCCTTCCTGTTTTCCTCGAACTCCGCGTAGGCCGAGCCGGTCGTGTAGTCGGAAATACAAACGTCCATCGGAAGTTTTTCCTGCGGCTCCCATCCGCCCGGAGGCCCACCTTCAGGCAGCTCGCGCGTCACGCACTCGTAAAGTCCGCGCAGCGGGTCGATGCCTTCCACGGGATAATCCGTGCCAAACGCCAGTCGCACTCCGTCTTTGCGCATCGTATTCCACGCGTACGCGCCCTTCGACCGTTCCGGCCCCAGTCGCGCACTAGCCCAGCGCTGGTCATCGAGCAAATGAACCGGCTGCATCGACGCGATCACATGCAACTTCGCGAAGCGCGCGAAATCCTCCGGCGCCACCACCTGCGCGTGCTCGATGCGATCTCGTCTGTCGCGCGGCCCATTCGCCGCGCGCACAGCCGCGAAAGTATCCAACGCAACACGATTCGCCTTGTCTCCAATGGCGTGAAAATTTAGCTGAAATCCCGCCTTGTCGCGTTCCATCGACATCTGATTCAGTTCCTTCGGTTGCATCCTCAAGATTCCCGACGTGGTCGGCTCGTCGGAATAGGGTGCCAGCATTGCCGCCGTGCGCGAGCCGAGCGACCCATCCATGAAAGCCTTGAGCGAGCCAGTCTTCAGCCACGGATCGGCCGTCCCGCCTTCGCGCCGCTCGTCTTCCAGTTTCGCCAGCGGTTCGGTGAACGTCAGCCACTCCGTGATTCGCAGCGGCAGCTTCCCTTCCTGCTTCAGCTCGCGATAAATCAGAAAATCCCGCCAAGTCGAATAATCCTGAATCGAGGTGACGCCGTGCGAAATCGCGTCGGCCAGCGCCAGTTCGATTGCGCGCCGCCGCAATTCGTGGCTCGCGGGCGGCACGTGACGGTACACCAGGCTCATCGCCGCGTCTTCTTCGAGCATTCCGCTTGGCTCGCCCGTTTTCGCATCGCGCATGATGTGTCCCGCGCTCGGATCCGGCGTGTCCTTCGTCACGCCCGCAATTTTGAGCGCCAGCGAATTCGCCACGGCGACGTGCCCATCCACGCGCGAGAAAATCATCGGATGGTCCTTCGAGACCGCGTCAAGGTCCCATCGCGTTGGAAATCGCTTTTCGGGCCACAGCGTGTGGTCCCAGCCGCTGCCGGTGATCCATTCACCAGGCTTATAATTTTTCAGCGCCGCGCGAATCCTCTGCTGAAATTCGTCGAGCGACTTTGTGTGTTCCAGATTCACCGTCAGCTTCGCCATGCCCGCGCTCGCCAAGTGCACATGCGCGTCATTGAATCCCGGCATCGCAAAACGTCCGTGCAAATCGATCACGCGCGTCCGCGCCCCAATCCACGCGTGCACGTCGTCGTTGCTTCCGACGGCCACAATTTTTTCACCTTGGATAGCAATCGCCTGCGCACGCGGCCGTTGCATATCAACGGTATAAATATCTCCATGTAGGAACACAAGATCGGCAGCGTTTTTCGCTGCCCCTACTTCTTCTGACATACCCCTCCCCGCTCCATGAATCCGGTTGGGTGCAGCTTGGACTGTCGCTGCGAAGGCAAGCAGAATCATTGCGCCGGAAATTGCCGAAAGCCTCGCGAAGGAAGCGCGCGACTTCAGGGTTGAACTCCCGCCATGGCGAGGGCCGTCAGCATCGCGCGTTTCAATCCCAGCTCGCGGCCCGTGGGATCGTACCATTCATCGAGCGAATGCGATCCGCCGCCTTGCCCGCCCGCGCCAATCGCGATCGCGGGAATTCCCTGCGAAAGGGGCAGGTTCGCGTCCGTCGATGAACGCTCGATCCTCGAACGATTCCCCAGATAGCGATCCGCGTTTTCGATTGCCGTCAGCAGCGGCGATCCGGCCGGCAACTTTCCGCCCGGGCGCACGCCGATCACGCTCACTTTCATTTTCAAGTTTTCGCTTCCGGCCACCGCCGCGGCCATTTCCTCGTCCACCGCGCTCGCAAACGCCTTCCGCAGCTCGCTTTCGAGCCGCGCCAATTCCCCGTCGTCTTCCGAACGCAAATCCACTTTCACATTCGCTTCCGCCGGAATCGAATTCACCGAGTTCCCGCCTTCAATCACTCCGAAATTGAACGTCGTGCGCGGTTCTTCCGGCACTCGCGTCCGCGAAAATTGCACAATGCCTCGCGCCAGCGCCGTGATCGGATTCGGCGCTCCAAAATCCGACCAGCTATGGCCGCCCGGACCCGTCACTCGAATATCCAGGCGCCGCGACGCCAACCCAATCGTCGTTATGTAATCCGTCGCCGCGCCATCCAGCGCAATCACCGCGCGAACGCGTCCCTTGTACGCATTCATCAATTCGCGAATCCCCCGCAGATTCCCTTCCCCTTCTTCGCCCACGTCCGCGACAAACACAATTTCCATTTGCGTCTTCACTCGCGCCTCATTCAGCGCCCGGGCAATCGCGACCAGCGCCGCCAGCCCCGCTCCATCGTCGGAAATCCCCGGCGCTTCCAGCCGCCCGTTGGCGTGCTTCACGCGAACATCCGTCTCCGCCGAAAACACCGTGTCGAGATGCGCGACAATCAGCACCACATCCTTGCTCGACGCGCCCGCTCTCTCCCCGGTCACGTTGCCCACGGAATCCGTGCGCACGTCCAGCCCGCACGTCCCCAGCAGTTTCCCAACATACGCGCCGCGCGCCGCCTCGTGAAACTCCGGCGCGGGAATCTCCGTGATCGCGATTTGTTGCTCCGTCACCCAATCCAAATTCTTGTCTAGCGATGCCATGGCGAGAACGACTCGCTTGTGTTGCATCAGGCTGTCAATAGGATTTGCGGCGCGCGCGGTCAGGGTTCCCATGACCAACAGGATACCCAACAAGAAAAAAACTTTCACGGACTTTGTGAGACTGCGATTCTCACGCGGGCGAGGCCGCTCGCTTGAATTTCCGTAAAAACTCATTTCAGTGCTTCGTCGCAGGCTTGCTGTGTGCATCGATTCCACAGAGCGCGGCAATTTCTTCTTCTGTCATCACGCGCTCGCCCTTCTTCGCCGCCTGGAAAATGCGGTCGACGAGGTCATCCGTCGCCGGAACATTGTGCTTCTCGAGCCAGTACGTCACGTTCGACCGCCCGCTCATCGGTCCCACTTCAATCACCTGCTCCAGTCCAAAAAGATGCGAAGGCACGCCGCTGTAAACCGAGTTGGCCAGCATCACGTCGTTCTTCCGGTACGCCTTGATAATCGCCGCCGCGTGCACGCCCGTAGCCGTGCGGAACGCATCTCGCCCCACCACGGGATAATTCGGCGGCACCGTTGTGCGCGTCGCGCGCGACACGGCGTCCGAATATTCCTTCAGCTTCGAAAGGTCCCGCTCGATCAATCCCATCAGCCGCAAATTCACGAGCATCAATTCCATCGGCGTATTCCCCACGCGCTCGCCCAGCGAATTCGCCGCCGCATGCACTTGATCCGCTCCCGCGGCAATCGCCGCCAGCGAATTCGCAATCGAAAGCCCCCGGTCGTTGTGCCCGTGCCAATCCACGCGGATTGTCTCGCCTGATGGCTTCACAACCTCGTCGATCGCAAAGCGCACCAGATTGTACGCGCCGCGCGGCTCCGCGTGCCCCACCGTGTCGCACAGCACGATCGCGCGCGCTCCGCATCGAATCGCCGTCGTGTAAAGACTCTTCACGGTCTCGGCGTCGGTGCGCGTGGTGTCTTCCGTGACGTACATCACCTGCAAACCTTGCGCCACCGCAAACTTCACAGCGTCTTCCGTCGTGCGCTGCAGGTGCTCGACGGTCCAGTCTTCCACCAGTCGCCGTATCGGGCTTGATCCCAGAAATGTTGCCGCCTCAATCGCGATTCCCGCCTTTTGGGAAATTTCCGCAACCGGTCGAATGTCGTTTACGTGCGTTCGCGCCGCGCAATTCGGCCGGATTTTCATCCGGCTGCGAACAATCTCCCGCGCCAGGGCTTCGGTATCCGCATAGGCCCGCGGCCCCGCTCCCGGCAAGCCGATATTCACTGTGTCGATTCCCAAATCTTCCATCAAATGCAAAATCTGGATTTTCTCTTCAATGCCGGGATCGCGTACGGAGGGATTTTGCAGGCCGTCGCGCAGAGTCTCGTCATTGAGCATCACTCTGCGATTCAGCGGAATCTCGCGGCCTTTCGCAAGATTCCAATCGTGGATCAATTCACCTAATTCCATCTTTTCTCCGTCGCGCACGTCCCGCAGCGCGCGGCCCAAATCCTCATCAACACGCGAATTCTACCCGATTTTCCACGGCTCTGGATACTTCAGCGCCACCAGGTACAGCCCTTCCGGCTCCGCCGTTGGTCCGGATCGCGAACGGTCGCGCGATTCGAACAGCTCCGGAATATCCCCGGCGCGCAGTTTGCCTCGGCCTACTTCGAGAAGCGTGCCCACGATTTTTCGCACCATGTAACGAAGAAACGATCGCCCGGTAATTTCGTATACGATTTCCTCTTTCTCCGGGTATCGCAGCAACGCCGAACGATGAATCAAGCGCACCGGTGAACGATCCTTGTCCGTCTCCTCCGAACCGCTCGAGGCCGCAAACGACGTAAAGTCGTGCTCCCCTTCAAAACATTTCGCGGCCTCAACCATTGCGTCCTCGTTGAGAGGACCCGGACAGTGCAGCACGCGCCGGTACTCGAAGGGCGACACAACCCGCCCGCGAAAAATCCGATAGTGATACGTTTTTCCGAGCGCCTGCCACCGCGCGTGAAAATCCGCGCCCATTTCCTCCGCCGCTACCACGCGAATCGCCGGCGGCAGCAGCGCGTTCAACGCTCGCTGAAACTCTTCCGTCGCCAGCGCCGACTGCGTTTTGAAGCTCGCCACTTGCCCCAGTGCGTGCACACCCGTATCCGTCCGGCTCGCTCCGTGAGCGGAAATCTGCTCCTGCGTTATGTTCCGCAACACGTCCGTGAGCGCGCCCTGAATCGTCGGCACGCCCGGCTGGATTTGCCAGCCATGAAATTCCGCGCCATCGTAAGCCAGAGTTAGCTTGATATTTCGCATGCGCCGGGAATTATCGCACGCCGCAGCAATTCAGAAGGAATGAAAGGCGGAAAAGAACGCAGTCTCAGGTGTTAACCCTCGGTCCTCGGTAAGCGAAATACGCTGGCCCCGGGCAAACCGGTTCGTACTCGGATTCAATCCCGCTTTGCGTGTAGTCCGTTCCATATCCATCCGTGCGGGACAGAAAACGGATCGCCCGCAACCGCCGCTCCGAGCACAAATCGAACCAGTGCCGAATGCCGCGCCCCACGGAAAGAAAATCTCCCGGCTCGAGCTCAATCATCACCACCGCGCGGCTCCCGGGATGAATATTGCAGACGCCGCGCCCTGCAACAATTAAATGCGCCTCGTCCTCGTCGTGCCAGTGTTCTTTGCTGAACCGCCCCAGCATGTCATCCAACTCCGGAGTCTCCGGCGTCAGCTCAATGACGTCATAAGCCGCGAATCTGTGGGCGGCCTTGTAGCTCTCCAGCTCCGACCCATAGCCATCCAGTATCTGCGACGGATGCGCTGACACCGGAACAGGGTACGCGCTGGTCCAGCGACGGTATTCAACGCCGATGCTCGCAAGGAACATTTCAATTTGCGCGGGCATGATAAACGTTTTTCCCAAATGGGGTACTTTGACGATAGCCATATCCCGCACCTCAATGGCGTATTCCCGCGGGGGTTCGCCAGCAGCAAGGAGAGGAATGCTTTCGCCCGCACGGCTGCGCCGCATTCACAAATGCGGCCACGCATCCGCGGCAGCGGAAGCCCTGATTTTATGCGAAGCACCTACCCTCTAAGTAGAGCTACGCGGAATTCTGGCGGGGATTTTGTATCAAAACATATTACAATGCAATAAATATTTTACTGTAGGCCCCTACATTTCTGACCGCACAAAGTGGCTTCCGGGCTTCGCGATTTCCTGCCCCGCCCGGCACAGCGGGCACTCGACCGCCTCGTAGCTCGGTATATTGATCTCGATCAACGCCCGCGTCGGCACGCTCAATTCCAATCGGTTCCCGCTGCGGTCGATCAACGCACCGGCCGCGACGGCAATCCCCCCGGCCTGTTCCACCACCCCTATCGTTTCTCGCGTCGACCCACCCGTTGTCCACACGTCCTCGACCACCAGCACGCGCTCACGCGGCTGGAACGCGAATCCCCGCCGCAGCGCCATCCGTCCCGATGTGTCTCTTTCCACAAACACAGCGCGCACTCCCAGTCTCCGCGCCACTTCGTGCCCCACGAGCACTCCTCCCAGCGCCGGCGACGCCACGCAATCAATCTGCACGTCTTTGAACTTCGCCGCCAGCGCCCGGCCTAGTGTTTCCGCTGACTCGGGATGCTGAAGCACCAGCGCGCATTGGACATACGTCGAACTGTGCCGGCCGCTCGACAGCTCAAAATGCCCGTGCCTCACCGCGCCAACACGCTCGAATAGCTGTTCAATTTCTTCCGCATCCATGTGCGCCCGCCTCCGCAATCGAAGACGCCCGCTAGCCTAGGGCACCCGGCCCTCGATTGTCAATGCAGCAACCTTGGTGCTAAACTCACTCCCATGTGTTCGCTTGTGGCCTATTACTGTCCGCTTCTGGACACCGCTGGACCCGATCCCGCTGCTTATTTGTATGATTCCAAACGGATACAATTGGCCGCCGCCTTGCTTCACGCAATCAGTTGAAACATATCGCCGCTCTCGCACGTTTCATTACTCTAGGACTTAAACCGCAATTCTCAAATCAGCGGAGGGGAAGAAACTTTATGACTGGAAGTCTTATTCGAACGGGCGTTGCTCTTTATCTGGCGGCAATGCTCGCCGTCGGCCTGCCCGGCTTTGCGCAGGCGCAATCTCAACAGACAACCCCGCCGCCCGCCCAAGCTCAGCCTCCGACGTCTGCGGTGCCGCAGAACCAATCCGCGACGCCTTCTCAGCAGGGAAATGCGCCCGCCACTCAAGCTCAACCACAATCGTCCGCGCCGCCGCAGAATGCATCCGCAATGCCCTATCCAAATCTTCTCTCGGGCCCGGACTATTCCAAGGGCCAGCGCGTTTTCCCCAACATTTTCGCGCCCTATTTTTCGATCCACGTCCCTCCGCCGGATCTCGAGAACACTCCGACGATTTACAGCCTGATTCACAATGGCAAGCTCGAGCTCAGCCTCCAGGATGCTATTGCTCTCGCCCTCCAGAACAATCTCGATATTCGCGTCCAGCGATATATCCCATGGTACGGCGAAACTGACTTGCTCAGGGCCGAAGGTGGCGGCACTCCCAGCGGTCAGTTCACGCTCGGCTCGGGCGGCGGCGGCACTTTCGATCCGGTCATCGGCGCCACCGCGAGCATTGCCGACAACAGCATCCCGGCCAACAATCCTTTTACCACCGGCCTCGGGGGACAGCTCCTCGAGGTCGTGCCCTTTAAGACTCACCAAACCCAGCTCAACATCGGCTATTCGCAGGAACTGCACACAGGCACTTTGTTTTCCTTCGGACTCGACAACACCCGCACCTCATCCACTTCCGCGGCCAACTTTTTCAATCCATCTGTGTCATCCGCGTTATTTGCCAGCATTCAGCAACCCTTGTTGCGAGGTTTCGGCATACTTCCCGTCACGCGCTTCATCATCGAAGCCAAAAACACCCTCAAGCAGGACAACCTCGTCTTTCAGGAACAAGTGATCAATTCCGTCACACAAGTCGAAAATCAGTATTGGCTGGTCGTTTACGCGCGCCAGAACGTCGAAGTGCAGAAGGCCGCTCTCGGTACGTCACAAAAACTCTATGAAGACAATAAGCGCCAACTGGAGATCGGAACCCTGGCCCCACTGGATGTGCTGACCGCGGAATCGGAAATCGCCACCGACAACCAGTTGGTCATTCAGGCGCAAACGAACCTTCTCCAGCAGCAGACTTTGTTGCTCCAACTAATCACCAAGAAACTTCTCGACCCTGCCTTTCAGGATGTCGAGGTCGTTCCCACGACGCCCATCGAGCAATTGTCCGCCGTGCCCAGCATCACTCTTCCGGACGCCGTCAAGGAAGCCTGGGCCAATCGCCCCGAATTGAAGATCGACAATCTCACGCTCACCAACGACAACGTCGAAATCAAGGCCACGCGCAACGAATTGCTTCCAGCCCTCTCCCTCTCCGGGAATTATCAAAGCGCCGGCTTGGGCGGAATTTCCACCATTAAGACTTCCACTCCCCTTACCATTGGTGCGGATCTGAATGCCCCAATCGTCGATGCCAATGGGAATCCCATTCCTGGCGAATTCGCCAGCGTGCCCCTCACATTCAGTAGAACGGCTACCGTGTTCCCCGGAGGCGTCGGCAATGCCTATTCCTCCATTTTCCAAAATCAGTTTCCCAGTTATTCCGCGAGCCTAAACCTCAGCTTGCCGCTGCGGAATCGTTCGGCTCAGGCTGACAACGCCCGCGCCATCCTGAACCAGCGCTCGTTCCAAACTTCTTATCAGCGCGACAAAAACACCATCGTCGTCGGCGTTCGCAACGCCCTCATCGCCATTCAGCAGGACGCTGCCCAGGTCGTCGCCACCGAGAAAGCAACTCAGCTTTCCCAGCAAACCCTCGATGACGAACAGAAGAAATATTCCCTCGGCGCGTCCACCAGCTACAACGTCATTCTGCGCTCCCGCGACTTGACGGCGGCCAAAGGCAACGAGCTTCTGGCAAAGGCCAATCTCGAAATCGCCCTCGTCAATTTCAATTTGGCCATGGGCCGCACTCTCAGCTCAAACAACATCGCCATCGCGGACGCGCGCGGCCGCGCCATCAACTTCAGCGCCTCGCAGCCGCTAATTCCCGGCACCATCGACGGCCATCTAGCCGGCCAGAACGCCTTCGGTCTCGGCCTGAACAAATAACCCTGGCGCAGGCGTCAGCCCGCGACCCACATTAAGTGGCAGGCTTCAGCCTGTGTCCTTATTTCAGCCCGCTCCTCGCCTCGGTTCCGTAGGAGCGGGCTGCACCCCGCCCGTTCCGCAGCTTTTTCGGAGGGGCTTTCGCCCGTCCGCTCTCCGTTCGACGGGCCCTTGCTCGCCCTTTCCTCTTGCCCTACAATGCCATCAGAATCCTACGGGTCGGTTTTTCGGGCGAGTCGGTACGGGAGCGAGCTAAATGGCAAAAACAAATCAATCTTCGTCCCGGACGGCCAGCGCGGAACCGGAATCCGCTCGCACGCCGTCGGCGGCCGAGGTTGAATGGGAAAAGAAAGTCCTCGAGCCCACACTCAAAAAATCGCCCGAGCGCGCGAAACAATTCACCACCATTTCCGACTATCCGATTCGCCGCCTCTACACGCCCGCGGATCTCGAAGGATGGTCGCCCGAAACCGATCTCGGCTATCCGGGGCAGCCGCCGTATACGCGCGGCATTCATTCCACGATGTATCGCGGCCGTTTGTGGACCATGCGCCAGTTCGCGGGCTTCGGCGCCGCCGAAGACACCAACCAGCGTTTCCGCTATCTCCTCTCGCAGGGACAGACAGGCCTTTCGGTCGCTTTCGATCTGCCCACTTTGATGGGATACGATTCCGATCACGTACTCTCGGAAGGCGAAGTCGGCAAATGCGGCGTCGCCATCAGCTCGCTTGCCGACATGGAAGTTCTCTTCGACAAAATTCCGCTGTCCGAAGTCAGCACTTCGATGACGATCAATTCTCCGGCCGCCATCCTTTGGGCGATGTACCTCGCGGTAGCCGAAAAGCAGGGCGCCGACTGGAAGACAATTTCCGGCACGCTGCAAAACGATATCCTCAAAGAATACATCGCGCAGAAGGAATATATTTACCCGCCCGGCCCTTCGATGCGCCTGGTGATCGACACATTCGAATTTGGCGCGAAGCAAACGCCGAAATTCAATGCCATCTCCATCAGCGGCTACCACATTCGCGAGGCCGGTTCGACCGCGATTCAGGAACTCGCCTTCACTCTGCGCGACGGCATCGAGTACGTGGACTGGGCGATTCGGCGCGGCCTCGAAGTCGACGATTTCGCTCCGCAGCTTTCGTTTTTCTTCAACGCGCATAATGATTTCTTCGAGGAAATCGCCAAATATCGCGCCGCGCGCCGCATCTGGTACAAAACCATGCGCGAACGCTTCGGCGCGAAAAATCCGCGCTCGTGGGCGCTGCGTTTCCACACGCAAACAGCCGGCTGTTCCCTCACGGCGCAGCAGCCGTACAACAACGTGGTTCGCACCGCGCTTCAGGCGCTCGCCGCTGTCTTGGGAGGAACGCAATCGCTGCACACGAATTCGCTCGACGAAGCCTGGGCGCTGCCCACGGAATTTGCGGCGACCGTCGCTCTCCGCACGCAGCAAATCATCGCGCACGAAAGCGGTGTCACGAATACCGTCGATCCTCTCGGCGGATCGTATTTTGTCGAAACTCTCACGGGAGAAGTCGAGCGCGGCGCCTGGGATTACATCGAGAAAATTGACGCGCTGGGCGGCATGGTCAATGCCATCGAACGCGCGTATCCACAACGCGAAATTTCCGAAGCGTCCTACCGCTATCAAGTGGAAGTCGACCGCAAGGAAAAAATCATTGTCGGCGTGAACGATTTCGTCGCCGAAGAAAAACCGATCGACACGCTGCTCATCGACGAAACGGTCGCGCATCGCCAGACCGAGCGCCTCCGCCAACTCCGCGCGGATCGCTCGGGTGCGGAAGTCGAGCGCCGCCTGAAGACGCTGCGCAAAGCCGCCGAAGGCGATGAAAATCTGATGCCTCACATCTACGAAGCCGTGAAAGCCTATGCCACTCTCGGCGAAATCTGCGACACGCTTCGCGACGTCTTCGGCGTCTACGAAGAAGTCGCCATCACTTAGTGATATCCTTTCCAATCGAATGGCTGACAAAACGATACGCGTGCTGATTGCGAAGCCGGGGCTGGACGGGCACGACCGGGGCGCGAAAATTATTGCGCGCGCGCTGCGCGACGCCGGCATGGAAGTGATCTACACTGGCCTGCGGCAAACCCCGGAGATGATCGCGTCGGCGGCGGCGCAGGAAGACGTGGACGTGATTGGCCTTTCGATTCTTTCCGGCGCGCACAACGCGCTCTGCCCGCGGCTGATGGAGTTGCTGCGCGAGAAGGGCATGACGGACGTCACCGTGTTGATCGGCGGCATTATTCCCGAGGCCGACATTCCCGCGCTGAAACAATCCGGCATCGCTGAAATTTTTCTGCCGGGCACGTCCACGCAGGATATCGTCGAGTTCATCCGCAAGCGCTTCGCTCCCAGCGTGCAGAAGGCCTGACGCCGCGTGAACAACTCATTGATTGAGACCCGCATAAAAACCGGTTCCCCCGATTTCGAAACCAATCGGCGCGTCATGATTGCCCGGCTCACGGAAATTAAAAACGAAGAAGAGAGAATTCGTCACGGCGGCGGCGCGAAAGCCATCGAGGCACAGCACAAAAAGACCCGGCTCACGGCGCGCGAACGCATCCAAAAGCTCATTGATCCCGGCAGCCGTTTTTTTGAGCTCGGATTGTACGCCGCTTACGAAATGTACGAAGAATGGGGCGGCGCGCCCGCCGCCGGGACGATCACTGGTTTGGGCCGCGTCGCCGGCCGCCAGATGATGATCATTGCGAACGATGCCACGGTGAAAGCCGGGGCATTTTTTCCGATGACGGCGAAAAAAGTGATTCGCGCCCAGAATATCGCGATCGAAAATCGCGTTCCCACAATTTATCTGGTCGATTCCTCAGGCGTTTTTCTGCCGCTGCAGGAAGACGTGTTTCCGGATACGGATGATTTTGGCCGGGTGTTTCGCAACAACGCCGTGATGTCCGCGATGGGGGTTCCGCAATTGACGGCGATCATGGGAATGTGCGTCGCAGGCGGCGCGTATTTGCCGGTGATGTGCGATCACATTCTGATGACCGAGGGCAGCGGCCTTTTTCTCGCGGGACCCGCGCTGGTGCAGGCAGCCATCGGACAGAAAACTTCCGCCGAAGAGCTGGGCGGCGCGAAAGTGCACGCGCAAATCAGCGGTACAGTCGATTTTCGCGAGCCTACCGAGGATTCGTGCATCGAGCGGATTCGTGCTCTCGTCGATAAAATGGGCCATCGCCCACGCGCCCCGTTTGATCATCAGAAGGCGGAACCGCCGAAATATTCCGACGAAGAGATTTACGGAATATTTTCCTCCGATCCGGCAAAACAATATGACATGCGCGAAATCATCGCGCGCATCGTCGATGGCAGCCGCTGGGAAGAATACCGCGCCGAATATGGGCAGACGGTTCTGTGCGGCTTCGCGCGCATTGGCGGCTGGGCCGTCGGGATCGTGGCGAACCAGAAAACACACGTTCAGATTGCGGCGGCGGGCACGGGCGAGCGGCGCATGGAGTTCGGCGGCGTGATTTACACCGAATCCGCGGATAAAGCGGCGCGCTTTATTTTGGACTGCAATCAGAACCTGATTCCGCTGATTTTTCTGCACGATGTGAATGGCTTCATGGTGGGCAAAGAAGCGGAATGGAGCGGCATTATTCGCGCGGGCGCGAAGATGGTGAATGCGGTGGCGAACAGCGTGGTCCCGAAGATTTCGGTTATCTGCGGCGGCAGCTTCGGCGCGGGCCACTACGCCATGTGCGGCAAGGCGTACGATCCGCGCTTTATTTTCGCGTGGCCTACGGCGCGCTACGCGGTGATGGCGGGAGAATCCGCCGCGAGCACGTTGGTCGAAATTAAAATCAAGCAGCTCGAGCGCGAAGGCAAAACACTCACGGAGAAAGACAGGAAGGACCTCTTCGAATCCACGCGTTCCACCTACGAGCATCAAACCGACGCGCGCTATGCCGCTGCGCGGCTGTGGGTTGACGCGATCATTGATCCGGCCCACACGCGTGACGCGATTATCGAGGCGCTCGAAGCAGCGGCGCAGAATCCGGTGGTGGCCGAGTTCAAGACTGGGGTCTTGCAAACGTAGAGATGATTCTTGACTGTCAACTATGAGCTGTTGGCTGTGAACGATTGACTATGGAGTCCGTGACAATTATCGAGTGCCCGCGAGATGCTTGGCAGGGATTGCCGCAGATCATTCCGACGGCGGCAAAAATTGAGTATCTGGGACGACTCGTTGCGCTTGGCTTCCGGCATCTGGACGCCGTCAGCTTCGTTTCGCCGAAATATGTTCCGCAAATGGCGGACAGCGAACAAGTGATGGGCGAGCTGGCGAGACATTTTCCCGCGGACATGCCGGCGCCGGAAATCATTGGCATCGTTGTGAATGAGAAGGGTCTGGAACGCGCGCTTGCCACTCCGGGCGTCACAATGGTTGGCTATCCCTATTCCATTTCAGCATATTTTCGCCGCGCGAATGCGAACATGTCTCGCGCCCAATCCCGCGTGCTGGTGGAAACACTTCTCCGAAAAACGAAAGCCGCGGGGCGCAACCTGGTGATTTACATTTCAATGGCGTTTGGAAATCCTTACGAGGAACCGTGGGGAATTGAAATTGTGGAAGACACGCTGATTTGGCTAAAGGACATTGGCGTGCGCACTGTTTCGCTTGCAGACACAGTTGGCAACGCATCGCCGGACGATGTGGCGTCGCTGTATCGCGCAGCGAAAAACTGCGTGGCCGGCGTAGAACTTGGTGTTCATCTGCACAGCCGCCTGGACGGCGCGGCGGAAAAAGTTCTGGCGGCATTCGAAGCGGGCTGTCGCAGATTCGACGGCGCGCTCACCGGGCTCGGCGGTTGTCCGTTTGCGGGAGATGAACTTATCGGCAACATTCCGACCGAAACCGTGCTGGCAACGCTTGCCGCTCGCGGGGTCACGACCGGCATCGACATGAAATCGCTGGCGGTCGCGTGCGCACTGACGGGGCAAATTCGCGAGACCTATGCGCATGCGGTCGACGCGCCGAAACCAAATTGAAAAGGAATCATGGCCTACGCAACTCTTACCTTTGCGCTTGATGACGAACTTGACGGCGCACTCGCGACGATCACGCTGAATCGTCCGGAGAAGCGCAACGCGATTTCGCCGGAGATGATTGGCGATTTGCTCGCGGCACTCGACGAGGCGGAGCGCGGCACGGCGCGCGTGGTGATTCTCACGGGCGCGGGAAAATCATTTTGTTCGGGGATGGACCTGGAAGCGCTGCGGGGGCTCGCGACGCAAACGCACGAGCAGCACGTCGCCGACGCGGAGCGCATGCGCAAAATGTTTTATCGCGTGTACGCGTTTCCGAAGCCGCTGATCGCCGCCGTGAACGGCGCGGCCATCGCGGGCGGCACGGGACTGGCGACGCTCTGCGATTTTACGCTCGCCACGCCGGAAGCGAAATTCGGTTACACGGAAGTTCGCATCGGCTTTTTGCCCGCGATCGTTTCGGTTTTTCTGCTGCGGCAGGTGGGCGAAAAGATTACGCGAGAGCTGATGCTCAGCGGAAAAATATTCGATGCGGCGGAAGCGCATCGGCTGGGCCTGGTGACTCAACTGGTACCGCAAGAAAAGCTGATGGAATCGGCGCGCGAGCTGGCGCAATCGTTGATCGCATCGAGTCCGACGAGCCTAGCGTTGACGAAACGGCTCATCTTGCGCTCGAGCGAAAAGGAAATTGAACGGGACCTGGCCGCCGCGATTCATGAGAGCGCGGAAATTCGGCGCACTGCGGACTTTCGCGAAGGGCTTACATCATTCCTCGAAAAGCGAAAACCGCAATGGCACGGGCGCTGACGCGCGGAGTGCGTGTCTGTTACACTTCCCTGCTTTCTGGAGGAACACTCTGATGCCCTTAGGGGCTATCAATGAAGCTCATTCCATTATGCTGTTTTTCGGCAAGGCTGAGCCGTTTGCGGAAAAAGACCTCTGGGTTGCCATTTCTGCCGGTGCGAGCGAGCCGCAGTTTACAAAACCTCAAGGAAAATGCAGATTCCTTCTCGCGGTTGCTCGTCGGAATGACAACGAGTGGAGTTTTTCCGCAAACTGTAAAGGCGTGCCCTGCCAGAAATCGTTCGGGAAATTCCCGGTAACACGGCTATGACCGTCGCTCGAGAGACAACTGTTCGCGTGCGCTACGCCGAGACGGACCAGATGGGCGTGGTCTACTATGCGAATTTCTTTGTGTGGTTCGAAGTGGCGCGCGTGGAATTGATGCGGCAACTGGGATTCAGCTACAAGCAGATGGAAATCGAGGATGACAGTTTCGTGGTTGTCGCCAAAGCGAGTTGTACGTACAAGCGCCCGGCGAAATTCGACGACGTGCTGCGGATTCGCACGAGCGTCGCGGAATCGCGGCGGCGCACGATCACTTTTTCGTATGAAGTATTCAACGACGCCGATGGCACGCTGATCGCCACGGGCGAGACTTTACACGTGATTTGCGACAGCCATGGCCGGCCCAAGACGCTGCCGGAAAAATATCGCCAATATTTTCCGCTGACGCACGGAATGGATTCTGTCGCGGCTGCGATGGGCACGGAGACAGCACGCCAATCATGAAGAAATCCTTCGCGCTTTCGGGGAACGACCTGACGCTAGGGCAGCTTTACGAAATCGTCATGGAGGGTTTCGAGGTGACGCTCGCGCCGGATGCTCGCGAGCGAATGGAGGCTTCGCGCGGCGTCGTCGAACGGCTGGCGACCGGCGGCACGGCCGCGTACGGAATCAATACCGGCTTTGGAGCGCTCGCCACGGTACGCATTCAACCGGAGCAGATCCGCGAGCTGCAATTGAATCTGGTGCGCAGCCATGCCTGCGGCGTGGGCGCACCGCTCGCCGAAGATGAAACGCGCGCGATGATTTTGCTGCGCGCGAACGCGCTGGCGAAAGGGTTCAGCGGCGTTCGGCCCATTGTTGTGGAAACGCTGCTGGCGATGCTGAATCGCGGCGTGCTGCCGGTGATTCCGTCGCAAGGATCCGTGGGGGCTTCCGGGGACCTTGCGCCGCTGGCGCATCTTGCACTCGTCGCGATTGGCGAAGGCGAAGCGATTTACAAGGGCAACAAAGTTCCGGGCGCTGATGCGATGAAACAGGCGGGGATTGTTCCGCTGAAACTCGAGGCGAAGGAAGGCCTGGCGTTGTTGAACGGCACGCAAGGAATGCTGGCGCTGCTCGCGCTCGCGGTTCGCGAGGCGGAAATTCTGATCGACACGGCGGACGTGGCCGCCGCGCTTTCTCTCGACGCGCTTCGTGGAAGTCCCGCCGCGTTTGATGAGCGCATTTCGCGCATTCGGCCGTATCCTGGGCAGACTGCGAGCGCACGTAACCTGACAAAATTGAATCGCGGGAGCGAAATCCGCGAATCGCATCGCTCGCCGGGAAAAGACGTGCGCGTGCAGGACGCTTACAGCCTGCGGTGCACGCCGCAAGTTCACGGCGCCGTGAGAGATTCGCTGTCGCAGGCGCGCACGACGCTGTCGATCGAGCTCAACAGCGCGACGGACAATCCGCTGGTCTTCGCCGAATCTGGCGAAGTTCTGAGCGGCGGAAATTTTCATGGCCAGCCGCTGGCCATGGCCGCGGACCAGGTTGCTGTCGCTCTCGCGACGCTGGCGGGGATTTCGGAACGACGCATCGAGCACATGACGAATCCGCACACGAGCCTTTTGCCTGCGTTTCTGACGGCGGACCCGGGCTTGAATTCCGGCTTCATGATTGCGCAAGTCGTCGCAGCGGCTTTGGCAAGCGAGATGAAAGCCCTCGCCACTCCGCATTCGGTCGATTCCATTCCCACATCCGGCGATCAGGAAGATTACGTGTCGATGGGGATGAGCGCGGCGCGGCGGCTGCAACGCATGCTCGACGCGCTGCGTAACGTAATCGCTATCGAATTGCTTGCCGCGTGCCAGGGAATCGATTTTCAGGCGCCGCTGCAAACGGGCATCGAAGCGCGCAAGGCTTACGCGCTTGTGCGCTCCGTTTCCGCAGTGGTGCACACGGATCGGGCGCTCGCGCCGGATATTGCGGCTGTTGCGCAGCTCATTGCAAAAGGCGAACTCCAAGACATTTTGCGATAAGCCGAAGGAATGTGCACCGCAGAGGCCGCGGAGAATTGCCGCTTAACGGTGGCGCGCTAAGCATCGGGCACGCTGGTTGAAGACGTTGGCGCGACAGCGCAGCGTTGTGGCGTCGGCGAGAGATGAATTCGAGAATGTGCTGCGATAGCGCGAAAACGTTTGACCGCAGAAGCACAAAGCGTGCGGAGAATGCCAATTCGTAACGACGCGTTAAGCATCGGGCACGCGGCTTGAGCGCGTGGTTGAGGCGCACGCGAGCTTGTGGCACAGTCGAATCGTGCTCCCGACACAATTCATTGCGGTGTTCGCCTTGCTTTTTGGGCTGATCATCGGCAGCTTCCTGAACGTCTGCATCAGCCGCCTGCCGCAGGGCAAGTCCGTGGTGACGCCATCATCGCGCTGTCCCCAATGCGGCACGCTCATCAAGCCCTATGACAACATTCCTGTCCTTAGCTATCTTTTTCTGTTGGGCAAATGCCGCGCGTGCAAAACGCGCATCTCGCCGATTTATCCCGCGGTCGAGCTGCTCACCGGGCTTCTTTTTTTGGCGTGCTACGTCGTCTATGGCAATTCCGTGGAAACCATAAAATGGGCGGCATTTTCCGCGATTCTCGTGGTGCTGATTTTCACCGACTGGCGCGAGCGGCTGCTTCCGGATACGGTGAATCTCGCGGGTCTAGCGATCGGCCTGATGATCAGCTTCTTTGTGCGGCCCGAGGACGGCACGGCATTGTGGATCGCGAATCATCTTTTCGAATTTCCTCCGCCGGCGCCAATTATTTCGTTTGTGGACGCGCTGATTGGCGCGGCCGTGGGCGGCGGCGTGCTGTGGCTGGTCGGCGAAGGTTATTTTCGATTGCGAGGCCGCGAAGGGATGGGCTTGGGCGACGTGAAAATGATGCTTATGGCTGGCGCGTTTCTCGGGTTGCGCCGGACGTTGCTGACCATTCTGCTGGGGTCGGTGCTTGGCGCCATTCTCGGAGCGATTTTTATTTTGTCTTCGCGTAAAGGATCCGACTACGAGCTTCCGTTCGGCACTTTTCTCGGCGCGGCCGCGCTGCTCGTCGTGTTTTTCGGTACGCCGGTCGTGACCTGGTATCAATCGCTGTTCGTGATGCGGTAGGTCTCCGCGATGTTTATTGCAGCGCCACACCATCAGGACCTCAATTTCGACATGGTGGTGATTCTCGCTTTTTTCGCGCTGGTTTTCGCGGTACTGATCGGAGCTTTCATTCTGGTGCGGCGTTCGCTCCGCGAAGATCGCCGAAACTCCAAAGACACCGAGAGTTCTTTTCGAGTGAATGCCGAAAATCCGTCGGCGTTCATGACCGCTTCCCTGCAAGGTGTGATCGCACGCCTTCGCGAACAAGAACAGGAACTGGCGCGGCTCCATCAGGTGGAAAAAGAACGCGCGCAGGAGACGGAACGATTAAGCGAAGCCGTCACGCGCAATATGCCCGCCGGCCTTCTGCTGGTGAACGCCACGGGAACGATCAGTTCCGCGAATCCCGCCGCTGAAAAGGCCCTGGATATTCGCGGTCTGCAATACCGCCGGTATACGGAAATTCTCGGAGCCAATTCGCCGCTGGTGCAAATGCTCACTGCGTGCCTGCGCGACGGACAAACATTTCATCGCGGAGAGGCCGCGCATACGACTCCTTCGGGCGAACTTCGCCAACTCGGTGTGACAATCTCGCCGATTTATCGCTCGGTGCGGAATACACTGGTTCAGGGTCCCACCACCGCTCCCGCGGAGAAGATCACCGGCGCGCTGTGCCTGATGAGCGACCTGACCGAGCTGGCTACCCTGCAAAAGCAGATGCGCTGGAAGGAAAATCTTGCCGCGCTGGGCGAAATGTCCGCCGGAATCGCGCACGAATTCAAGAACGCGCTTGCGACGATCTCCGGCTACGCGCAAATGATTCGCAGCGAATCGCCCGCATCGGAAACGGGCGAATGCGCGGAGAAGATACTCGATCAGACGAAATCCCTGACGCACGTGGTCACGGAGTTTCTCCGCTTTGCGCGGCCCCTCGAACTCGCGCACGAGGATTTTGAACTCTCTGCCGTGGTCGAGCAAGTAGCCGACGAGATCGGCGCAGCGGTTCCCGGCGCGTCGATTCGCTCTGAAGGGGTTTTCGGCAGCGTTTCAGGAGACGCGGGCTTGCTGCGGCAAGCGCTGCTCAATCTGACGCGAAATGCAGCGGAGGCGGCATCGTCCAATGGCCATCGCGGCGAAGTGGTGATCGCGGGCGCGCAAGAGGGATTTTCCGGCCATCGGTGGCAGTGCGTCGCGGTGCGGGACAACGGTCCAGGCGTTCCGCCGGGGGATCTCGACAAGATATTTGTGCCATTTTTCACGACGAAGTCCACGGGCACGGGCTTGGGCCTGGCCGTTGTGCAAAAGATTGCCCTGCAGCACGGGGGGCGCGTCGAAGCCCGCAATCAGCCCCACGGAGGGGCCGAATTCGACCTATGGTTACCTTTGCGGTAGCAACGCCCGCCCGGCCAATTGCCTACCTCCTCTGCGGCATCTAAACTAAAGGGAATAGGCATCCGTATTTGGCTTCCCGAGGTGACGTCGATGCGAAAAGGAATCTGGCTAGTGGCCGTTGCCGTGTTGTTCGCTACACCGCACCGCGCCGCGGCGCAACAGCCGTCGCAGTCTTCACCATCGCAGGCAGTGGCTCAAACACAATCCCAATCACCAAGGCAGCCGCAGGAGAAACCGGACCCGCTGGTCGAAGCGGCGCGTAAGAATCGCAAGGCTCAGAAAGCCGCGCCGAAGTCCTCGACGGTTTTTACCAACGACAACATTCCCACGTCGCCCGGCGCAGTGTCGGTGGTAGGGAATGCGACGTCTGCTGGCAAGTCATCTGCGTCCGCTGGCAAGGCTTCCGGCCAGTCAACGTCGGCAGGAAAGAAAGACGAAGCGGCGTGGCGCAAGAAATTCGCAGACGCGCGACACAAACTGCAGCAGGACCAGACCGAGCTTTCGCTGATGCAGCGCGAATCGAACCAGCTCCAGCTCCAGTATTATCCGGATCCGACCAAGGCGCTGATGCAGTCGGTGGATCGCAGCGACATCATTAAAAAGGAAAAAGCCATCGCCGACAAGCAAAAGCAGATTGACGCCGACCAGCAGGCCATTTCAAACCTTGAGGATGCGCTCCGCAAAGCAGGCGGGGATCCCGGCTGGGCGAGAGAGTAGCGCGGCGCGATGGAAGCGGTCCTCCTCGTCGAGGATAAGCCGGAATTGCGCGCGATGTTGCGCAAGGCGCTCGAAAAGGCCGGCTACGCAGTTGATGAAGCTCCGGACGGCACTTCCGCGATCGACAAAGTCCGCAACCGGCGTTATCTGGTGGTTCTTACCGATCTGAAACTCCCCGGCGCATCTGGTTTGGACGTGCTGCGCGAAGCGCGCCGAGCCGATGCGATGATTCCCGTGATCCTGATCACGGCGTACGGCTCGGTGGAGGATGCCGTGACCGCGATGAAGGATGGCGCGTTTGATTTCATCCAGAAGCCAGTCGATCTGGAACATCTGAAACTGCTGATCGCGCGCGCGGCTCGCCAGCAGGAGCTGCTGCGCGAAAATTTGCTGCTGCGCGAGGAATATGCCGAACGCTACGGCTTTCCGCGCATTGTCGGCGAGGATCCGTCGATGCAAGCCGCAAGCCAGATGGTGCAGCGCGTGGCACCCACGGATTCGACTGTGCTGCTGCTCGGCGAAAGCGGCACCGGCAAAGAGCTGTTTGCGCGCGCGCTGCATCATCTTAGCCGGCGGCACGATTGCGCGTTTGTCGCACTGAATTGCGCGGCGATCCCCGAAGGGCTTGTCGAAAACGAACTCTTCGGCCACGAGCGTGGCGCTTACACGGGCGCGGGCGCGCGCAAAATTGGCAAACTCGAACTCGCGCATCGCGGAACGATTTTCCTCGACGAAATTGGCGAGCTGCCGCTCGCGATTCAGAGCAAACTCCTCCGCGTTCTCGAAGAACGGCGGTTCGAGCGCGTGGGCGGCACGCAATCGATCGATGTTGACGTGCGCATCCTTGTGGCCACGAACAAAAATATCCAGGAAGCCGTGGCGCAGAAAACGTTTCGCGAAGACCTGTATTTCCGCATCTCGTCCGTTCCCATCACCATTCCGCCGCTGCGGGAGCGCGGCGACGATGTGATTCTGCTCGCGGAACATTTTCTTGAACGCTTCCGGCGGGAATTTCGCAAGACTGCTCTGGAATTTACGGCCGCTTCGCGAGCGCGCCTGCGCGGGTATCAATGGCCGGGGAACGTTCGCGAGCTCCAAAACAGCATCGAGCGCGCGGCGATTCTGGCGGACGAAAATGAGATCACCGCGGAGGACTTGCAACTGCCCGTACCCCGTCCTGCGGCGAAGGAAATGCCCAGCGGGATGTTGGACGATAATTTTCTTTGGGATGGCTCGTTAGAGGAAGTGGCGCAGCGTGCCGTGCAGCACGTGGAGCGGTTCAAAATTGAAGCGGCGCTCCGCGAAACGAAGTGGAACAAATCGCGCGCCGCCGAGCAGCTCGGCGTGTCGTACAAAACGCTGCTGCATAAAATTCGCGCGCTGGGGCTGGAGAACTGAGAAGGCCGTCGATCGTTGAGAGTGAATAGTTGAACGTTAAAAGAAAATCGCCACCCTGGATCGTTACATCCGCAATACACTGAAACCCGGCAGCTCTGATTTCGCGCTTTCGACTCTCGGCCGATGGCTATCCACTGCTTCTCGCCGCGCGATGCAAGGCGACGATTCCGCATGTCCATCGCTCGAATTGCGCGTTCTGGAATCCTGCCGCCTCCATCCACTCCTTCAGAACCTGCGGTTGGGGGAATTTCCGCACCGATCGCGGAAGGTAGGAGTACGCATCGCCGCTTCCTGAAATTGCGCCGCCGATTTTCGGAAGAACGCTCGTAAAATAAATTTTGTACAGCGCCGCGAGCGGACCGCTCCGCGGCTCGCAGAATTCCAAAATCCCTAGGTCGCCGCCCGGCTTCAAGACGCGCGCAATTTCGCGCAAGCCGTGTTCATAGTTCACCAAGTTTCGGAATCCGAACGCCGTGGTAACAAGATCGAAGGTCGCGTCACGAAACGGCAGGGTGAGGGCATCGGCTCCGAGGAAGCTGGCTCGCTGCCCGCCATGTATGCCTTTCGTTTGCGCGAGCGCCAGCATGGGCAGCGCGAAATCCGCGCCGAGGAACTGACTTGGCTCTCCGGCGATTCCCTCGCGTAAACGCGCTGCCGCGCGCTGAAGCGCAAAGGTGAGGTCGCCCGTCCCACAGCACAAATCGAGTACACGCGTTCCCGGACGCCGCAGAATGTGCGCAAACCTTTTTGCCGTGCGCTTGCGCCATACGTTATCGAGTGAAGCGGATAGAAAGTGATTCAGGAAATCGTAGCGCGGCGCGATGTTGCTAAACATATCACGGACCTGCCGCCGCGCGGCGCGTTCATCGCGAGCGCCCTCCGGCCGCGTGCCATGCGAGGCCTCGCTGTCCACCATATCCACCCGGTCGCTAACGCGATTCACTGCTGCCCGTCTCTCGCGCGCGCGAAAAATGCAGACAGTTCACGCCACGTCATTGCGACTAATTTTTCCGGCACGTCCACGCCCATGTCAGCGGCTCCGATTCGCCGTGGCAATACCCATCGAACGCGTCCTCCGCGGGACTTTTTGTCTCCGGCGATGGCGCGGGATAACGCCGCAGGAGAAATTCGAGGCAATTCCGGCAAATTTCCGCAGCGCGCTACGAGCGAAGCGATTCGGCTGGCATCATGCTCGGTGATGCTTCCGGAGCCTACGCCAATCAAACTCGCGCCGAGTATTCCCCACGCGACCGCTTCGCCGTGGAGAAATTTCCTGTACCTCGTCACCGCTTCGAGCGCGTGACCCATCGTGTGGCCGAAATTCAAAATCTGCCTCGGGCCGGCCTCGCGTTCGTCACGGCTCACGATCGCCGCTTTTTGCCGGACGCAGCGATCAATCACCCATTCGAGCGCGCGCATATCCATGCGCAACAGCAAGTCGAGTTTGCGCTCGAGAAATTCAAACAGCTCCGAATCGCCGATGACTCCGTACTTTATTACTTCGTACAGACCGGAGCGAAACTGGCGAGCGGCCAGAGTCCGCAACAGCAACGGGTCAGCGAGCATCATTTGCGGCTGATAAAACGCTCCGATCAGGTTCTTCCCTTCCGGCAAATCGACGCCCGTCTTCCCCCCGATAGCGCTGTCGGTCTGCGCCACCATCGTGGTCGGCACGTGCAGAACGCGCACCCCTCGTAGGTAGCTCGCCGCCGCGAATCCCGCGACATCTCCCACCACGCCTCCGCCGACGGCCACGAGCAGCGCCTGGCGATCCGCGCGCGCGCGGACCAGACTGCGGCAAATCTCCTCGACGGTTGCCAGGCGCTTCGCCGCTTCCCGGTCGTTGAACAGAATGACGCGCTCGGCGGGCACGCCGCCCAGCCCTCGCATCACCGCGCGTCCGCAAAATCTCCATACGGTTGGCGATGATAGAACAAAAACATTTCCGCCAGCGCGCGCTTCATCGACGAGCTTGCCCAGCCTGCTGAGCACACCTCGGCCACAAACTACCGGGTAATTTGCCGACGCGGTGCGAATGTGAATCGTTTTCACTGGCAGGGTACTGAAAAATGCGGCAGCGGTATTCGCGTGTGTGCACCGAGAAATCGACATCGAGCAAAAGCCTCAAAACACCGCGGATTCCTCGTCGCGTTGTGCTCCTCGGGATGACGCTTCATGGCTTGCCAGTTGCGTTCGAGGAGAATTTCTTTTGCAGTTCGCTGACGCTGGCCAAAATCACGTGACCCACTATGGCGAGACTTTTCGGGCTGATTTTATCCATCGTGTCCTGGGGAGTGTGCCAGTAGCCTTCGTTAATGTAATCATTCAGGTCGATGATATCGACGGCTGGAACATGTTTGCTCAAAAACGGGTCATGGTCATCATCGACGGGACTCGATTGCGACACAAATACGTCTTGATAGCCAAGCTTCGCGGCCGCTGACCAGATTAAATCGGTAAGCCAGGACGTCGAGGTGCTCTCCTTGGGAATCTTAAGGCCTTTTTGGCCAATCATGTCCGCCAGAATCACGGCGCGGATACGCTTCAGGTCGCCAGAAAGTTCTAGGCGCGCCGAGAGCTCGCGGCTTCCGTACACGCTGTCGGTGCCTGTCCATTGAGCGACGCCATTCTGCACAAGCTGCGCTTCTTCGCCGTCGAGAAATGCGATCCATACCGAATTCGGCTGTTTCGACTGATTCCCACACAGCAGGCTGGCCATCTCGAGCATCAGCCCGGTCGACGAGCCGCCATCTTCCGCGCCCACGAAACTCGGCAGGCGCAGCGTGTCATAGTGTGTGAGCAGCAAAATAACGCCGTGGCCCGTGCCCGGTACCTTCGCAACAATGTTCTTCATGGCCAGTTCGCCGATAGGCGTCGAGGCGTGGAAATCGTCCGTACTGACATCGCAGCCAAAGCCCTTCAACTCGCCAACAAGGTAAAACTGGGTGCGACGAATCGCGTCGGAAGCAGGTGGCCGCGGGCCGAAGCTCACCAGTTTTGCCGTGTAATCGTACGCGCGTTGGCCGTCGAAACCGCCCGTTTGCTGCGGCGGGGGGGCTTTGTCCTGCGAATCGATCGTAGGAGCCGACGCACTCTGCACGCTGGTTGTGGCGGCCGCTTCCGTCTTGCTTGCGTTGCGATTGCATCCCATCGCGCACGCCAACGCCAAAATCGCTGAGGAAATTCGTAAGCCGGAAGGCATTTGTTGCGCCCCTTTTATTGCGCCGCGTTCTTAGCTAAATCGCGTTTGCGCTTCTTGCGAAAAACAACATAGGAAACGCCAATCCCAAGGAAATATAATCCCACCATTGGGGCCATAAAGACCAGCATGGTCGTCGCATCCGGGGTGGGCGTGACGATGGCCGCCACAACCGTGATAATCAAAATCGCGTAACGCAAATTCTTCCAGAGCCACTGGGGAGTCACAATCCCGAAAACCGAAAGCACGAAAATCAAAACAGGAAGCTGGAAAATCACTCCCAGCCCGAGCAAGACAATCAGGATCAGGTCGAAATATTCGTTGATACTGATCAGCGGCTGGAATGGCCCCTGGAAGCTGATGAGGAATTTCAGTACATATGGCAAAAGGATGAAATAGCCGAACGCGATTCCGGCGAGAAATAGAAAGATCGACGAAATAATAAATGACACGACGGCGCGGCGTTCGTGTTTATACAGCCCTGGCGCGATAAACAGCCACACCTGATACAAAACCACGGGAAGAGCGATGACGATGCCGAGATAAAATCCCAGCGTGATCAGCAGGTTTACGAATCCTGCAGGACTGGTATAAATCAGCTTGTCCGCATAATGCGCGGAACGAAGCGCCTGCACCATCGGCTGCACGATGAAAACGATTACCCTCTTCGAGACGGAAAACCCGATGACGAATCCGATGGCCACGGCGAGCGCTGAATAAACGAGGCGCTTGCGCAAATCCGCGAGATGCTCAAAGAGCGACATTTTGTCGCTTCCTTGTTCTTCTCCTGTGATTGGTTGGGGAAGTTCGGGCTGGCTAGGCGTCGCCATCGCTCGCCTTCTCCGGAATCCCCGCACGGGACTCTGGTTCAGGAGCGGGCGTGGTCTCCTCGTTCGCTGAGTGCGGCACTGTGGCAGGCACGACCGTGCCTTCGGATTCCGGGCAGGGCTGCTCGACTACCCCTGTGGGAGCGGCGGCAATCGCCGGCGGCACTGCCGCTGGCAAAGTGCCCGCCTGCGTGACCGTCTCGGCAGGCGGCGGCCTGCTGGGGGACTGCGCCTGCTGCTTGATTCCTTCGGCGATGCGCGTTTCGCGCTCGAGCTCGCGCATGTGCTCCTCAAATCCGGCGCGCAAATCACCGGTCGCGCGCTTGAATTCGGCCATCACTTTTCCGAAAGTTCGCGCCAGCTCAGGGAGCTTTTCGGGACCGAAGACAATCAGCGCCACCAGAAAAATAATCACCAGATGGGGCATGCTTAGCATTTTTGAGCGCGCGACCGCCTTCTTTTGCATCATAGAAGAGGCCGTCAGGCGTGTCAAACCGCCTGAAAAATCCATGCTATACTGCCTGTGAGACACATCGAGGGACGCATGCCATCATCGAAACGCGGGGCCTTTCTTTTGGCGGCTATTCTGATCGTCGCAGCGATTATGGGAGGCCTGTACGGGCCTTCGCTGAAGGCTACGGCCGCCGGGGCCACCGACCTGCAAGAATCCGTCCAGTCGTTCGCGCGCGTCCTTTCCATCGTCCAGCAGAATTACGCCGATCCCATTGATACCAATAAAATAATCTTTGACGGCGCTATCCCGGGGATGCTGCATGTCCTTGACCCACACTCGAATTTCTTCGACCCGAAGGCATGGGCGCAGATGCTGGAAGACCAGCGCGGCAATTATTATGGCGTGGGCATGCGCATCGTCCCGGACGGCAAGCACATTGAGGTTGTTTCTCCCTTCCCTGGCTCGCCCGCGGACAAGGCCGGAATCAAGCCGGGCGACTTTATCCTGGAAGTGGATGGCAAAAGCTGCGCTGGATTTTCAACTTCTCAAGTCGCCGACATCCTGAAGGGACCCAAAGGCACGGTGGTGACCATCACGTTGAGTCGTGAAGGATGGGCCAAGCCGATCGTCGTTAACGTGATGCGCGACGAAATTCCGAATCCCGCGGTGGACTTTTCTACCGTGCTCAAGCCTGGCGTCGGGTATGTTCACGTCTGGACTTTCAGTTCAGAGACTACAGACAGGGACCTTGCCGCAGCACTGAAGAAGCTCGACTACCCGCACCTCGACGGCCTGATCCTCGATCTTCGCGGCAATCCGGGCGGCTTGCTGACACAGGCCGTCGGAATGTCGGACATGTTCTTGTCGAAGGATCAGCTTGTTGTTTCGCACAAGGGACGGAGTTCATCCGAGCAGCGTTACTACGCGCTTCGCGGCAACGGCGGGGACAATATTCCCATCGTAGTGTTGCTCAATGGAGGCAGCGCGTCGGCTTCGGAAATTGTCGCCGGGTCGCTGCAGGATCACGATCGCGCGCTCATCGCCGGCGAACGCAGTTTCGGCAAGGGCCTGGTGCAAACGCAATTTCCCCTGACCGACAACACCATGCTGCTTTTGACCACTGCGCGCTACTACACGCCGAGCGGACGCCTGATTCAGCGCGATTACAAGAATGTTTCGCTCTACGACTACGAATACAATCGCCAGCCGAACAAGCAACCCCAAGTGAAGCTCACCGACAGTGGGCGCAAGGTCTACGGCGGCGGCGGAATCACGCCGGACGTCGCCGATCCGGCGGCGAAACCGGACCCGTTCCAGCAGTTGCTCTACGGACGTGGCGTGTTTTATCCCGACGATCCGTATTTTGTGTCGTCCTCACCCATCGGCGTGGGCGATTTCACGCGTTATTACATGGGGACGCGCCCGACGATCACAAAAGACTTCACGGTCGATGACGCCGTGATGAAACAGTTCCTCGGCTTCCTCGACCGGAAGCACATCCGCTACACGCAAGACCAGATCAATGCCAATTCGGATTGGATCAAGGAGCACATCAAACGCGAAGTGTTTACGTATGCTCTCGGAATTCCTGCTGGCTATAAAGCGGCGGTCGACACGGACGCTCAGGTAGAAAAGGCCGAAGAGTTGATCCCGCAAGCCAAGGCCCTCTATCAAAACGCGATGAAGATCGTTGCTGAACGCCAAGCCGCCGAGCAGCAACCTCAGCCCTGACCGTCTGAGCGTGCGGGGTAAGCCAGGCCCCGGCCCTTCGCTGAGGCGTTACCGCGAAAATTCCCTTCGATTCCACTAGCTCGGTGGAATCTTCTCGCCCTTTACCAGGACGCGCTCGAAAAAATCGGCTGTGGCGGCGTAGGCGCGCATCCACGTTTTCCACATCAGGAAATCATGGATTTCGTCAGGGAACACAATCTGTTCGAACGGAACGTGTTGCGCTCGCAACCGCTGCGCCAAATCCACCATTTGGCTGAAGGGGACGTTGCGATCATCATCGCCCTGAATCAGGAGCACGGGTGATTTCCACGTTGCAATGGAAGCGTCCGGAGACGAATTGAACGCCAGTTTCATCGCCTGCGCGAGATCTGGCGCGCCCTGACTTTCGCGCCCTTCGTACGACGCCCATCGCGCCAAAAAAACGGACCAGTCATGGACGCCATGCATGTCCACGCCCGCTTTGAAAATGTCCGAATTTCGCGCGAGTCCCATGGCGGTCAAAAATCCGCCGTACGAACCGCCCCATAGTCCGATTTCGTCCCGGTCGACAATGGAAAGATTCTGCAAATATTTTCCCGCCGCGACGATGTCTTTATACTCCGACGCGCCGCGCCAGCCGGCATTCGCTGGTTCACGAAACGCGCGTCCGTACATGATGCCTGTGCGGTAGTTCACCGAAAGCACGACAAACCCCAGGCTGACGAGATACTGATTCTCGGCGTAGGCATTGTGGTAGTACTGCATCATGTGAAAGCCCAGCATCATCTGGCGCATGGACCCGCCGTGCATATAGACCAACGCGGGGCCTGCCGCCGTTCTCCCGCGCGGCACAAAAAGCTGGCCATGGATATCGAGGCCGTCCTCGCTTTTGAAAATCACCTGCTTGGGGGTAACAAGCTGCTTCGACGGGAAATCCGCGGGCAATTCTTCCCGCGCAATCATTTCGCGGCCGCTTTTCGTGATGCGATAGGGCATCGCTGGTGAAGTGGCGCTGGATCCCAAGCAAAGCAGAAACTTCCCGTCGCCGGTTTCGACCGGCGTCCATTCGATTGTTTCGCCCTTTGTGAGCGCCTTCGGTGTGCCGCCGTCAACGCTAACTTTCCAAATGTGCCTGCGATCGACGTCATTCTGGTTGGACGATTCGAGAATCGTTTTTCCATCGAGAGTGAGCGTCACATCCTTGACGTCAAAATCGCCAGGAGTCAGGAGTTTCGCTTCACCGCCGTCCGCCAAAATGGAATAGAGATGGTTTCGGCCGTCCCGTTCCGATGCGAAAACAATGCGATTGCCCGCCGCAAAATGAAACGAATCGCTCTCGGTTAGGCGCGGTATTGAATCGTCCATCGTTTCGCCGCTGCGCCACACGGGATGCGCGGCGCCGGTTGCGGGATCACCGACCCAGATCGACCACGGCTCCGGCCGCAGGGGAATCAGTGGCAGGCCACGCTCGAGGCCGTCCATTTTCACATACGCGATTTTGGTTCCGTCCGGCGACCATCGCGGCATGCTGTCGCGATCGACGCTGGGCTGCATGTATCGCAGGGAGTTCTTTCCAAAATCGTAGATGGCGATCAGGCTGTGATCGCCGCGTTCGCTCGTGAAGGCGATTTCCCGGCTATCGGGAGACCACTGGGGGTCAACGTTCGTGCCGCGCACGTACAATAGCGGATGCGCTGCCGCCGTGCCGGAAATCGGAGCGAGCCAAATTTTATCTCGCGCGGGCCACACGGCATTCTGTCCGTCAGGCGAAATTTCGACGTTTTCGCAGCCTTCCCGGCCGCAGTTCATATCTCCCAGCAGCCGAGGCTGGCCGCCGGCGACGTCGACGGCCCAAACTTGCTGTTGGGGCTGCTGCACATTGCTTGTGGGATCGGCGACTTCTCCAGCGGAATTTGTCTCGCTTCCGCGCGCGTACACGATCGTTTTCCCGTCGGGCGTGATTCGCAAACTGGCGATCGGCTGCCCATCGTCCTCTGAATAATGCGTCACCTGGCGCGCCTGAAAATTTGGGCCGTCCGCGACGAAAATATTGCGAACGCCGCGAATGTCGAATACCCATGCGATCCGTTCGCCGGTGCGCGCCGCAACCAGTTGGTCAGGAAACGGTGAACTCATCACCTGTTCGAGCGTAAACCCCGATGGCGCGCCGCAGGCGTCACTTGCAATAGCAACGGCAACGGCGAAAAGACCTGCAACGAGCACCCGTCTCGCTTTCGCAAAATGCCAAGCACGATTCATGGAAAACCCCCGCGGTGAATTTTGAGGGTGCATCATATCCCCGCAGCTTCGCAAAGGAAAGAAACCGTTTATTCTCGTCAGATAGACAAGACACGGCACCTGTCCTCTCGTACGTTGGAACAATAGGCACCGGCGATGACGCCGCTCCGTGGCTCGAGCGCCCTCGCGTTAAAATCGATTCAGCATAATCCCGAATTCCGAGAGGTATCCATGAAGATGCGATGGTTTATGGCTGTCGGTGTGGCATCAATTTTCGCTCTAAGCGGCAGTCCGGCCCGCGCCCAGGATCACGGCCACGGGCACGGGCACGGGCACGAACGTGAGCACGAACA
>Ga0307374_10002235_pt1 | contig 34716 bp, 34 predicted proteins | sample OX3MG_FD_202532 | JGI IMG/M metagenome (GOLD analysis project Ga0307374, IMG submission 202532) | Soil microbial communities from Risofladan, Vaasa, Finland - OX-3 | ecosystem: Environmental > Terrestrial > Soil > Coastal area > Acid sulfate soil | place: Finland: Risofladan, Vaasa | collected... | reverse complement strand
GGTCATGGAGGTCGGCGAGCGCGCCCTGTGGCTCATGCAGATCGAAGGACGCCCGGAGCTTGCCGAGCTGGTCGGCACCCTGCACCACCGCTTCTCATACGGCCAGAACGCGCTCCTGCACTGCCAGGAGACGGGACACCTCTGCGGCGTGATCGCAGCCGAGCTCGGTCTGCCGCAGAGCACCGCTCGCGAGGCCGGGATGCTGCACGACATCGGCAAGGCGGTCGACCACGACGTCGAAGGCGTGCACGCGATCATCGGCGGCGAGCTGCTCCGTGTCCTCGGCGTTGACGCCGGCATCGTGCACGCGGTGAAGGCACATCACTTCGATGAGGAACCCTCGACCGACCTGGCCATGCTGACCATCTGCGCGGACGCGATCTCCGCGTCGCGGCCGGGTGCGCGGCGCGACACGCTGGCCACATATCTGCTGCGTCTCGAGCAACTCCAGACCATCGCGACTCGACATGGCGGTGTCGATCGTGCATTCCCGCTCCAGGCCGGCAGGGAGTTGCGCGTATTCGTGAAGGCGTCACAGATCAAGGACACGGACATGCCGCCGCTCTCCGCCGAGATCGCACGCGAGATCGAGTCCGAGATGCAGTACCCCGGTGTCATCAAGGTGACGGTGATCCGCGAGACGACGGCGATGGCCACCGCGCCCGCCCAGCTGGTGCCCGTTCGCGCCGCCGTCGCCGAACACGCCGGCCATCACGAACCCGAGCTCGACGACGACGCCGACGCCCCCGAGGACGACGCCACCGACGAAGGCTGACGGAAACGACGGCACCATACCCGGCGATGGGTGTCGCACCATGCGTGCCATGCCGCGCTTCTTCGTCGACGCCTCTCAGATCCAGGATGCTCGCGCCACGCTCATCGATGCGGACGCGGAGCACCTCGCGCGCTCACTGCGCGCTCGCCCGGGGGAAACCATCGTCGTCGTCGCCGGTGACGGCGTGGAGCACGGTGTCGTCCTGGAGGAGGTCACGACGTCGCGGGTGTCGGGTGCGATCGTCTGGAGCAGGCCGGCTTCGGGTGAGCCACGGCGTGCTGTGCACGTGCTCCAGGCCATTCCGGCGCAGACGATGGACGCCACCATCGAGGCGCTCACCGTCGCAGGGGCGGCTTCGATCCACCCGGTGCTGACGGGACGCACGATCGTCCGCCCTGACGCCTCACGGGTGCCGCGCCGCGCGGAGCGCTGGCAGGCCGTCGCGCGCGAAGCCGCCCAGCTCTCCGGTCGCGCGGCACCTCCCGTGGTGTCGCCGGCAATGTCGCTGCGCGAGGCGGTCGAGCGGCTGCCGGAAACCACGCGGGTACTCGCGTGCCTCATACGCGCTGACGCGGCCCCGATTCTCACGGCGCTCGCAGAGTCGCAGTCCGATGTCGCGCTCGTCATCGGCCCCGAAGGCGGCCTTGACGATGCAGACGTCGACGTGCTCGACCTCGCCGGCGCGACGTATGTCCACCTGGGGCCGCGTACGTTGCCGAGCCGTCTCGCCGGCGCAGTCGCAACGTCGCTGCTGCTGGCCGGTGCCGGCGACCTCGACTCGACAGCGGAGCCTCTGCCGCAATGAGTGTCGCCGCTGACCGTCCGCTGCGCGTCGCCCTGACCGTCCTCGGGTGCAAGGTCAACTTCGCCGAGATGGCCGATCTCGCTGGCAGGCTCGCAGCCGGCGGCTGCGACGTGGTCGCGGAAGGCGAGCAGGCGGACGTGCGCGTGCTCAACTCCTGCACGGTGACGACGCAGGCCGACGCCACGACACGTCAGCGAATCGGACGCCTGCGCCGCCTCGACCCCGATGCGCACCTGGTGCTCACCGGCTGCAGCGTCGACGCCAACCCCGGTGCGTACACGAATGTCGACTCCGTCTTCGCGAACCGCGACAAGGACTCCATCGCGGAGCACGTGCTGTCGATGGCGCCGCGGCGCGTGGCTGTCGCCGCGGGCGAAGCTCCACCGCTACGGTCGCGTGCCTTCGTCAAGGTGCAGGACGGATGTGACCACCGGTGCACGTACTGCATCGTCTGGCGCGCGCGCGGTGGCGCGGTGAGCGTTCCGGCGGGGATCGTCCTCGAACGAGTGCAGGCGGCGATCGCCGCCGGGCACCGCGAGATCGTGCTCTGCGGAGTCGACCTCGGATCGTACGGCCGCGACAGCGGCACGGACCTCGCGACGCTGCTCGAGTCCGTCCTGGAGTCGTGCGGGAGTGCACGGATCCGCCTCAGCAGCATCAACGCAAACGACGTGAGCCCCGCGCTGATCGGGCTCAACGCCCACCCGCGCCTGTGCGCGCACTGGCACATGCCGTTGCAGAGTGGCAGCGACCAGGTGCTGCGCGCGATGCATCGCGGCTATCGGCGCGCGCAGTACCTCCGCGTCGTCCGCGCGCTTCGCCACGTGAATCCGCTGACGGAGTTCACCACGGACATCATGGTGGCGTTTCCGGGCGAGACCGACGACGACCATGCCGCGACGCTCTCGCTCGTCGACGAGGTGGGATTCCTCGCCGGGCACGTCTTTCGCTGGTCCCCCCGTCCGGGGACCCCGGCGTCGGAGCTCACCACCAGAGTGGATGACGCAATCGCGCGGCGGCGGAGCGCGGAGGTTCGCCGAGCCACCAGACGGACCGGCGCGACCTCACGTGAGCGTGCGTGTGGACTCGTGCACGAGGTGGTGTGGGACGAGGTCTCCGGCGACGCCGCGCACGGCCTCACGGCCGGATATCACGAGGTCGTCGTCGACCACGCGCCGGGTGTTCGTCAGGGAGGGCTCGACCTCGTTCGTGCCGAAACCGTCGTGGACGACTGCCTGCGCGGTACCCTGCTGCGCTCATGAGCGATTGCATCTTCTGCGCCATTGCAGCCCACGAGCTCCCGGCCATGATCCTGCGCGAGGACGACGAGGTGCTCGCCATCCGTGACGTCAATCCGCAGGCGCCGGTCCACGTGCTCGTCATGCCCCGCGACCACATCGTGTCCGTCCTCGAGATGACCCCCGCGCAGGATCATCTCTGGGGCCGTCTCCTGCACGTCGCCCAGTCGATCGCCGACGACGAGGGGATCGACGAGACCGGATTCCGGCTCGTGGTCAACACCGGCGTGAACGGCGGCCAGACCGTCGATCACCTGCACGTGCACCTGCTCGGTGGGCGCCGCATGACCTGGCCGCCCGGCTAGCGTCAGCGACGAAGACTCGCGCGACGCGCACGTCGTTGCCGACGGCGCGCCGCGCTTGAGAGGGGGGATATGGGCTGAACGATTACGCGCGCGGCGCGTGTTCGACGACCCTCTGTTGTGCGGTCGTGCCGACGGTCACCGGGATGCGCTGCGGCGCGGCCTTCTGCGCACGCGGGATCTCGACACGGAGGACGCCGTTCTCGAACGTCGCTGTGATGTCCTCTGCCCGCACCTCCGCGGGGAGGCCGACCTGGCGGAACACCGACGTCGAGCGCCGTTCGCGGCGTACATATGTCGCGTCCTTGGCGGTCTCGGTGCTGCTGCGCCTGCCGGTGATGGTGAGCACGCCGTCGTCGAACGTCACCTCGACGTCGTCGGGCGTGAAGCCCGGAACCGAAGCCTCGACGGTGAACGCGGCATCCGTCTGCCGGATGTCGACCGGGAGGCTCGTGTACTCGACGCCGTTGCGCGACGTTGTGGCTGCGGCGGGCTGGAAGAGATGGTCCATCTGCGTGTGCAGGTCGAAGATGTCGTTCCACGGGTTCCAACGAACTATTGCCATCGCAACGCTTCCTTGTTGTTGTATCTGCTCTGCCGCACCTGTTGCGGCACACAGACTCGTACCCGCGACGCTCGCGCGATAAACATCGCGACTGTGTGCGCGGCTCAGCCCCGGAACGCGTCGCGCAGCGAGTCGAAGAACCCCTTCTTCACCTCGGCGGGCTTGCCTTCGCGGCCCCCGAGCTGCTCGTAGAGGGCGCGATCGTGATGGGGCAGGTGGCTCGGCACGACGACGCGGACGACGCAGATGAGGTCACCACGGCGACCGCTGCGCACGTGCGGCACACCGAGCCCGTGCATCTTCAGCTGGCGTCCGGGCTGTGTCCCCGGCGGCACCTCGACCGGGCGTTCCCCATCGACCGTCGTGATGGTGATGGTGTCGCCGAGCACCGCCTGCGGCACCGTGATCGGCAGCTCGTAGAGGAGGTCCTGGCCGCGCCGCACGAGGGTCGGGTGCGGCTTGACGCGGAAGCCGAGGTAGAGGTCGCCCGACGGCCCACCGCGCGGCCCCGGCTCGCCCTCGCCGGTCAATCGCAGCGTGACGTCGTCGTCGACACCGGCGGGGATGGTGACCTCGACGGTGTGCCGCCCCTGGATGCGCCCCTGGCCCCGGCACACGGTGCAGGGATCGGTGACCACCTGGCCCTCGCCGTGACACGTCGGGCACGCGGTGACATTGGTCACCTGGCCGAAGATCGACTGCATCTGCCTGCGCACCTGGCCGGCGCCGCCACAGGTCGCGCACTGCGTCGCCTTCGTGCCCGGCTTCGCGCCGGAGCCGCCGCACTCGGTGCACGTCGTGGCGCGCGGCACCTCGACGGTGCGCTTGGCACCGAAGACCGCCTCCTCGAACGCGATCTCGATGTTCATGCGCAGGTCGTCCCCGCGCTGAGGGCCGGTGTGTCCGCGCCGGCGGCCCCCACCGCCGAAGAACATGTCGAAGAGGTCGAACGCGGAATCGAATGAGAAGTTGCCGAAATCGGGTGGCGCCGCGCCGTCGGCGACATGTCCGTACGCGTCGTAGCGCTGCCGCTTCTGGGGGTCGCTGAGGACCGAGTAGGCCTCGCCGACCTCCTTGAACTTCTCCTCCGCGGCCTTGTCGCCGTTGTTGCGGTCGGGGTGGTACTGCATCGCGAGCTTGCGATACGACGCTTTCAGCTCCTCGGGCGTGCAGTCACGAGCGACGCCGAGCACCTCGTAGTAGTCGCGCTTGACCGTTGCCATCGCGCTTATTTCGCCGTCGGCACGTTGCGCGGATGCACGACGCGCACGATCGCGGGCCGGAGCAACCGGTCGTGCAGCCGGTATCCGGGAACGAGTTCGGCGACGACGGTGTCCTCCGCGACCTCGTCGGACTCCTCACCGGTGATCGCTTCGTGGACCGACGGGTCGAAGCGTTCGCCGACGGCCGGCACGCGCTCGACGCCGAGACGCTCCAGCGCCGTCTCGAATTCGCGGACGACGAGCTCGAGCCCGCTCACGAAGAACTCCTCGGCTCCCGCCTCGCTCGCGTGCTCGACCGCACGGCGGAGGTTGTCGAGCACGGGCAGCATCGCGCGAGCGGCATCCTCGCTCTCGTAGCGACGCACGTCGACGATCTCCTGGGCCTTGCGTCGCTTGAAGTTCTCGAAGTCGGCCGCGAGGCGCAGGTATCGAGCGTCGCGGCCGTCAATCTCCTCGGTCGCGGCCGCCTCGGGCGCGGCCCCCTCGGCCTGGGGGTCATCGGAGAGGCGTGCCTCGTCGAGGTCGCGTGCTTGGTCCTTTGTCATGCGCTCACTATGCCCACGGTCAGCTCAAAGCACGCCCGACGGCGCGTCCGACCCGCTGCGCCACGTAGCGGACGCGCGGGCTCACCTGCGCGTACGCCATCCGCGTGGACCCGAGGACGCCGATGGTGCCCCGCCGCTCGGGCCCGGCGCGATACGTCGTCAGCACGAGGCTGCAGCGCGAGAGCTCGGCCATGCCGCTCTCGCGGCCGATCATGATCTGCACGCCGTGGTCGAGGTCGGCGGCACTGATCAGTGCCGCGAGCATGCGCTCCTCCTCCACCACCTCGATCACCTGCTGGAGCAGCTCGACGTCGCCGAACTCCGGCTGATGGAGGAGGTTGCGGACGCCGTCATGGAGGATCAGGGTGTCGCGTTTGGCGTCGTTGACGGCCATGAACGCGATGATCTGGGCGAGGAGATCGCGCTCGAGGGCGGCGTGCAGGCCGACCGACTCCGGGAGCCTCGCCATCTCCGTGGCGTCGAGGCCCACCGCCACCGCGTTGAGACCTGTCGCGATCGCGCTGAGGACTGTCTGATCCGTCGGAGTGTTCAGGCTCAGGGCGTGCTGCCGGACGAGGTTCCCCTCGAGGACCAGGACGAGCAGGGCCTGGCTGTCGTTCAACTTCACCAGGTCGAGGTGCTTGACCCGGTCGCCGAGCGCTCGCGGTGCGGTGACGAGGCTGACCGCGTCGGCAGCCTGCGCGAGCGCCGCCGCGGCGATCTCGAGGATGTCCTCCACCCCGGTCGGCATGACGGCGAAGAAGGGGTCGACCTGCCGCCGAACGGCCGGCGGCACGTCCTCCTCATCCATGAGGAAGTCGACGTAGTACCGGTACCCGAGGTCTGAGGGGACGCGGCCGGCCGACGTGTGCGGCTGGATGAGGTATCCGACCTCGCTGAGCGTCGCCAGCTCGTTGCGGATGGTCGCGGACGACCAGGTGGCAAGGTGCACCGCGAGCGACGCCGAGCCGACCGGAATGCCCGTGCGCGTGTAGTCGGCGACGACGGCCTTGAGAATCTGCTGCTTGCGCTGATCGAGAGGGACTTGTTGCACTTCAGGCCAGAGGGACGGGCACACTTAGCACTCGTCAGGGTTGAGTGCTAAGCGTACCAGCTACGCCGCCTGGTCGCCCACCAGCCGGAGCGTGACCTGGTTGAGGACGGCCTCACCTCTGACGGTGGCGCGGACGCGGTCGCCCTCGATGACGACGAGCCCGAGCCCCTCGAGGGATCGAGCTTCGGCGACACGGGTGGCGTCGACGCGCACCCCCTCACGAAGGCGCAGCCCGAGCATGAGGCGCTCCTGTTCCCGCATCTGGGCGCCGACCGTCTCCGAACCGGTCACCGCGAGGCCACCGCCGCGGATCGCACGTCCGTAGGCCGTGATCCCCCGCCCGTGCCAGTACCGAACCGACACTCCGTCCTTGCCGGCGTCGAGCCCGAGCGCTGTCGCGGCGGCCGCCGGGACGTGACCATGCGCGCCAACGCCGGCCGCGAGGTAGTAGCCGTTGTGCCAGTAGACGAGGTTGTGCCGGCACGCCTCGCCGGCGGTGGAGAAATTGCTCACCTCGTACTGCTCGAAACCGGCGGCCTCGAGCACATCGACCGCGATGCGATGCTGGCGGATCGAGCGTGCGGCGTCGACCGGCGTGACGAGGCCTCGACGCACCGACGTGTGCAGCGGGGTCCCCGCTTCGACGGTGAGCTCGTAGCACGAGACGTGTGTCGGACCGGCCGCGATGACGCGATCCAGGGTGCGCCGCCACCTCGTGTCACCAAGACCGGGGACCGCGTAGATGAGGTCGCAATTGATCGACGCAAATCCCGCGGCGCGCACCTCGTCGACCGCGGCGATCGCACGGTCGGCGTCATGGACGCGTCCGAGGAATGCGAGAGCGTCGGACTCGAGGCTCTGCACGCCGACGCTGATCCGGTTGACGCCGGCGTCATGCCAGACCTGCGCGCGTTGCGTGCTGATGCTCGACGGGTTGGCCTCCATGGTGACTTCGGCGCCGGCCGCGACATCGAAAGCACTGCGCACGGTGGCAACGAGCACCGCCAGCAACGCGGGGTCGACCAACGACGGCGTGCCGCCGCCGATGAACACGGTGTCGAGTGTGAGCCGCCCCATCCGCTCGCCGAGACGCCGGACCTCGGCGCACAGCGCCTCCATGTACGTCTCGGAGCCGGTGGCGCCGGCGACGCTCGTGAAGTCGCAGTACTCGCACTTCCGCTCGCAGAAGGGAATGTGCACGTACAGGGAGCGCACGTCGCTGTGGCCCACCGTCAGGGCGCTGGGTCCTTCGGCTGCGCGTCTCGCGCTGCCGCTTCATCGAGCCGGTCGACGTTCGACTTCCCGCCGGACGGCGTGGCTCCCTTTGCGTCGGATGCCGGTTTGGGCTCCTTCGGCGACCGCGGCGCGCGCGGGGGCGGCGGCTTGATCCGCATCCGGCGGTACAGCGGCGGGTAGAGATAGAAGGTGCCGATGAAGCTGAGCACGTCGATGATGGCGAGCCCGGCGATGGCGACAGGGGTCGCGACGACGGTGCTGCCGCTCGAACCGGACGAGGTGGACGACGACGGGGACGGGGACGCAGCCGCGGACGGCGCCGGGGATGTCGACGAAGTCGGCAGCGGCGTAGCTGTCGCGGACGGCGTGCCGTTGGTCGTAGCGGGAGATGACGCGCCGAACCCGCCGACGACGAACGTGAGCGCGATGAACAGGACGAGCCAGATGAAGTACTGGAAGATGCCGGCCATGATCGATTCCATGAAGCGAAGCGCCCGCGTCTCCTTGGCGATGATCTTCGCGATCGGTGCGGCAACCAGCGCGGCGGCAAGGACGATCAGCGGGTTGTAGCTGAGCCCGAGGAGATAGAGACCGAAATCCGGGCGCGGGGCGGTCAGCGTGAAGTAGGCGGCAGCGCCGACGACGAGCTCCGTGGCGGCGAGGCACGCGACGAGGATGGCGTACGAGCGCTTGGCCCACGGGACGAAGGGTTCATCGATGCGCCGCACGCGCGGCGGCGGCGCGCCCTTGCCGGGCTTGCTCGCTTTTGGCTGAGGCTTGGCGTTCACCTGCTTGGGTTCGGGACCGACGCGCTCCTTCACCTGGGCCGTCTGCTTGGTGAGCGAAACCTCGGCGCGCGTGTTTCGCTCCACCGCATCCGGGCGGCGGCGGGGACGTTTGCGTGGCGGATTGGGCCGTGGCATCAGCGGTGTCTCTACTCCTCGTCCATCTTGAGCACGGCCATGAAGGCCTCCTGCGGTATCTCCACGTTGCCCACCCTCTTCATGCGGCGCTTACCCTCGCGCTGCTTCTCGAGCAGCTTGCGCTTTCGCGTGATGTCCCCGCCGTAGCATTTGGCAAGCACGTCCTTGCGCATGGCTGAGACCGTCTCACGGGCGACGATCTTGCCACCGATCGCAGCCTGTATGGGGACTTCGAAGAGCTGCCGGGGGATCAGCTTGCGCAGCCGCTCGGCCAGCTTGCGGCCGTGAGCATTGGCCCGGTCGCGGTGGACGATCATGCTCAGCGCGTCAACACGCTGCCCGCCGACGAGGATGTCGAGCTTGACGAGCGACTCGGCGCGGAACCCGGTGATCTCGTAGTCGAGCGACGCGTAGCCCCGGCTCCGCGACTTCAGCTGGTCGTAGAAATCGTGAATGATCTCGCCGAGCGGCATGTCGTAGATGACGGCGACGCGGTCCCCGGGTTGGTAGTCCATATGCTGGAACTCACCACGCCGCTCCTGGCAGAGCTCCATGATCGCGCCGACGTAGGTGCTCGGGACGATGATCGTCGCCTTGGTGCGCGGCTCCTCGATCGCGTCGATGTTGGACGCGTCTGGCAGCATCTCCGGGTTGTCGATGGCGATCACCTCGCCCGAGCGCAGGCGCACCCGGTACTCGACGGTCGGAGCCGTCGTGATCAGTGAGAGATTGAACTCGCGCTCGAGACGCTCCTGAACGATCTCCATGTGCAGCAAGCCGAGAAAGCCGCACCGGAATCCGAATCCCAGGGCTGCCGATGACTCCGGCTCGTACACGAGCGACGCGTCGTTGAGGTTGAGACGCTGCAACGCTTCCTTCAGATCGGTGACATCCTCGGAGTCCACGGGGAAGATGCCCGCGTAGACCATCGGTGTCACCGCGCGATACCCGGGCAACGGATGCGTCGTGGGATGCGCGGCGTCCGTGACCGTATCGCCGACCTTGCTGTCGCGCACGTTCTTGATCGATGCGATGAAGTAGCCGACCTCACCGCACAGCAGCTCGTCCACGCGAGTCATCGCAGGAGAGAACACACCGACCTCATCGACAACGAACTCGCTCTTGTTGTGCATCATCCGGATGCGCATCCCACTCGCCAGCCGCCCGTCGACGAGACGGACGTACACGACGACGCCGCGGTATGCATCGTACTTCGCGTCAAAGATGAGCGCCCGCAAGACACCGTTGCGGTCTCCCTTCGGCGGCGGCACGCGCTGCACGATCGCCTCGAGCACTTCCTGGATCCCGACGCCCTGACGCGCGCTCGTGAGGATCGCGTCGGCGGCGGAGATACCGATGACCTCCTCGATCTCGCGTCGCACGAGCTCGGGATCAGCGTTCACGAGGTCGATCTTGTTGATGATCGGGATGATCTCGAGGTTGTTGTCGATCGCCTGGTAGACGTTGGCGAGCGTCTGTGCCTCCACTCCCTGCGTCGCGTCGACGACGAGGAGCGCGCCCTCACACGCTGCGAGCGATCGCGACACCTCGTACGCGAAGTCGACATGCCCGGGCGTGTCGATGAGGTTCAGCTCGTACGTGATGCCGTCAGCCGCGGTGTGCTCGAGGCGCACCGCCTGCGCCTTGATGGTGATGCCGCGCTCGCGCTCGAGGTCGAGCTGGTCGAGCACCTGGTCCTGCATGTCGCGCAACGCGACGGTTCCGGTCGCCTCGAGCAACCGATCCGCGAGCGTCGACTTGCCGTGATCGATGTGCGCGATGATGCTGAAGTTACGGATCCTGTCGAGGCGCATCAGGAAGGAGGAGCGGCCCTAGGATCCCGTCGCGACGTCGCCGTCGTGGGCTGAGCGCAGGATCTCCGCGATATCGCCGACGCCGCGGCGGCTCCCCGACAACCCGGGCTTGACGCGATGCGCCAGCACCAGAGGCGCGACGTGCTCGACGTCGTCGATACCGACCGCGGGGCGGTCCTCATGAGCCGCAAGTGCCTGTGCCGCTTTGCGCGTGACGATGTCGGCGCGATGGCCGTCGACCTCGAGCTCGATGCTGAGCGCGGCGATGGCAACGAGGATGCTGCGGTCCACCACCACATCGGACAGCACCGATATCGCGCGCGCGATGCTCTCGGCTTCCGCATGCTCGGACGGCTCGAAACGCTCGGCGAACGCCGCGGGGTCATCTTCAAACGCCTCGCGACGCTCGACGATCTCGACCCGCTGGCGCACGTCACGGATACCCTCGACGTCCACGCACAGCCCGAAACGATCGAGCAGCTGCGGACGCAACTCGCCCTCCTCGGGGTTCATCGTCCCGACGAGGATGAATCGCGAGGGGTGTGACACGGAAACGCCCTCACGCTCGACGGTGTTCTGTCCCATCGCAGCGGCATCGAGCAGGACGTCGACGATGTGATCGTCGAGCAGGTTCACCTCGTCGACGTAGAGGATGTTGCGGTTCGCCTCGGCGAGGACGCCGGGCTCGAACTCCTTCTCCCCACGCTTGATGGCGGCCTCGATGTCGATCGCACCGACGACGCGGTCCTCGGATGCGTTGATCGGCAGCTCGACGACACGCATGCGCCGGCGACCGCGCGGAAGCGTGTTTCCCTTCGCCACGCGTTCAGTGCACTCCGCGCATTGCAGATCGGCATCGTCCGGAGGACATCCGTAGCGGCAGTCGGCCACGACATCGAGCGCGGGCAGGAGCTTGGTCAGCGATCGCACAGCGGTCGACTTCGCTGTTCCCTTCTCTCCGCGGATGAGCACGCCCCCGATCGCGGGGTTGATCGCGTTGAGGATGAGCGCCTGTTTCATCGTGTCCTGTCCCACGATCGCGGTGAACGGGAACACGCTTCGCCCGGTTTGCATCTCGGTCATTGTGCCATGCGCCCTCGAAGGCTCTTCTCCACGCCCTCGAGGATCGCCCCCTGCGACAGATCGAACAGACCCAGATACTCGCCACCTGAGCGATCAGCAAGGTCGCGGCACGCGTTGAATCCATAGCCACCGAAGAGCGGTGGCCGGCTGTGCGAGCCCACCCTCGGCATCGGACGAGCGGTGTGGTCACGCGCCGAGTCGATGACGAGCATGTGCACACCGTCCGCACCAAGCTGCTCGGCGACTCGCTGCGCTTCGACGAGCGGCTCCTCACCGAAGAGCGAGATGTTGCCTCTGCCGTCGCTGATGAGGACCAGCAGCGGGTAGACGCTGGGATCGCGCAGCCGCTCGGTGCGGACGATGCGCAGGCCGGCGACGAGGCCGTGCGTCAGGGGTGTGGTCCCGCCGACGGTCAGCCGCTGCAGGCGCTGCTCCGCGAGGTCGACCGACGATGTCGGCTGGAGCACGATCCGCGCGGACCGGCCCGAGAACACGACCAGCGCGACCTTGTCCCGGCGCAGGTACGCGTCGCGGAGCAGCGAGAGCACGGCGCCCTTGGTCGCCTGCATGCGCTGCTCGGCGTCCATCGATGCGCTCGCGTCGACCACGAACACGATCAGCGTTCCCGTGCGCCGGCGCCTGACCTTCTGGCGCAGGTCCTGACGCTCGAGGTGCAGCGCGGGGCCGCCGGTCTCGGCGGTCGCCTCTGCGCGCCGGCGCGTCTGGTGCGGTGCGGCCGCCCGCATGGTCGCGTCGAACGCGATGTCCGTCGTCTTCTCCGTCTGGGTGGCGCGTACGTAGCGGCCGCGTTTGTCGCTGCTCTGCGAGGAGCTTCGCTTGCCGGTGGTGGAGCGAGTCCGCCGGTCGCGGGGCAGCGCGATCTTGCGCACGGGGAAGAGCTCGCCCTCGAAGAGCTGCTCGGTGCTGTGGCGCGTCACCGCCTGGGTCGCCTGCTCGCTGCCCTGGACCTGGCCGGCGCTCTCCCCTTCCTCGCCGCTCCCGGAATCGTCCGGGGGCTGGTCACGCGCCTCCTCCGACTGATCGGAGATTGTGGCCGCCTCGGCCTCCTGGGCGATCTCCTCGAATCGCTCCTTGGCGCGCTCCGCGGTTGCCCCGGCCGTCTGCGCGACGCCCTCCTGGCGTGTCCGCCGGCGGTGCGCGAGGGCGAGCTCGGCTGCGACGGTCGCGTCCGCGGTGGAGACCACGAGGCGATCGGCCGCTTCGGGCCCGCCGGCGGCATCGTGCGCTTCACGCAGGCGGACCACGCGGTCCGCCTCCTCCCACGCGCGGACCGTGCGCGCGGCGCTCGTCACGACGATGTCCGCGCGATGGCCGAGGGCACCGGCATCGATGCACACCAGCGCGATGAACCAGTTGATCGTCTGCGTGATCTCTGTGCGGGGCAGCAGCCGTCGCGCCTCGACGATCACCGCCCGGAGATGGTCTTCACTGCCCTCGAACTCGAGGGCGAGGCCGGTGCCGTCGACGCTGCGGCGCGCGTCACGCTCGACGATGCGGACGCGTTCGTCGACGTCGCGGAGCCCGGTGATATCGACGCAGAGACCGAACCGATCGAGCAGCTGCGGACGGAGCTCACCCTCCTCGGGATTCATCGTGCCGACGAGGATGAATCGCGACGGATGGGCGAACGATATGCCCTCGCGCTCGACGACGTTCCAGCCCATGGCGGCCGCATCGAGCAGCACGTCGACGATGTGATCGTCGAGCAGGTTCACCTCGTCGACGTAGAGGATGCCGCGGTTCGCCTCGGCGAGCAGCCCCGGCTCGAAGCGACGTTCACCGAACTTGATCGCGGCCTCGGTGTCGATGGTACCGACCACCCGATCCTCGGACGCGTTGATCGGCAGCTCCACGACCCGGATGCGGCGCCGCTGGGTGGGTGGTGCGACACCGGCGGCGTGGAGGGTGCGGCAGTCCTCGCACCAGTTCGCCGGAGTCGCCGGGTCGCAGCGATAGCGGCAGCCGGCGATGACATCGATCTCGGGGAGCAGGCGCGCCAGTGCGCGCACGGCCGTTGACTTCGCGGTGCCCCTCTGGCCGCGGATCAGCACGCCACCGATGTTCGGGTTGATCGCGTTGAGGACCAGCGCGGTCTTCATCGCGTCCTGCCCGACGAGCGCGGTGAACGGCATGAGGGAACGTGAGTTCGGCATCGAACCCATTGTGCCAGCGGTGTCGAGTGTCGAGACCTGCTACAAAGCCTCGGTGCCGAGCCCACTGCGCGTCCTGCTCGAGGCCAGCTGTCTTGCCGACGGACGGCGAGAGGCGGGAATCGGCCGGTACGCGCGCCAGCTTGCGGAGTCGCTCCATGCCATCACGGACCTGGAGGTCACGGAGTCGGTCCCCGCGTCGTCCGCGTGGAACGAGTCCCGGCCGGGCCGGTTCCTGCACGCACAGCCCCAGGTCCTCAAGGATGCGATCGCGCGCCATCCCCATCTCGTCCACGGGGTCGGTGGCGAGCCGGTGCTCGGCTTCCCGTTCGCGCGACAGGTGGTCACGCTCCACGACGTCGAGCTATGGCGCGGTCCAGCCTCAGCGGGCATCCCCGGCTCGGCACGAGGGTTCTACGCCTCGATGCTCGCGCCGGCACTCCGCCTCTGCGCGGCCGTGATCGCGGTCAGCGAGACGACGCGCCAGGAGGCGATCGACACGCTGCGCCTCGACCCGGCCCGGGTTCACGTTGTGCCCAACGGTGTCTCCGCCGGGTTCTCCGGGCGGCCGAAGCTCCGCGACGCCCGGGTCACCGAGGCGATGGGCCTCGAGGGCGCGTTCGTGCTGTGGGTGGGGACCCTGCGGGCCCGAGATCCGCGCAAGGGCCTCGACACGCTGCTCGACGCCATGGAAATCCTCGGTGACGCGGCTCCCCCGCTGGCGTTGGCGGGCGCGCTCGGCCCGGAGGCTGACCGGCTCGCGGCCGACGCGTGGCGGCGCAAGGTGCAACTCGTGCTGTGCGGGAGCGTCGACGACGCCGATCTCGCCTCGCTCTACCGCCAGGCGGCGGTCGTGGTCGTTCCCTCGACCCATGAGGGATTCGGGCTCACCGCACTCGAGGCGATGGCGTCGGCCGTGCCGGTGGTCGCCACCGCGGTGGGCAACCTCCCAGATCTCCTCCGCGATGTGGGGTTCCTGGTGCCGTCAGGCGATCCACGCGCTCTTGCCGAAGCGCTCGACGAGGTGCTGACGGACCCGGTTCGGAGCGCCCGCATGCGGCACGCAGGTCTGGTGCGAGCGGCCGAGTACACATGGACGAACACCGCGGAGATGACCGCGGACGTCTACTGGGGGCTCGCGAGCACCGGCGGCGCGGCTCGCAGCCGCTGATCGCGGCCCCGGTCAGAGATCCCGGGCGATCGCCTGGCGCTGCTCCTCGTCGAGGCTGACGACGACTGCACAGGCGGCGTGGTCGGTTCCGGTCGCGATCGGGGCGCCGGTCACGATGGCCTCGCGGACGTCGGGTTCGAGACGGAAGCGAAGGTAGTGGGCCACGACGCCCTCGCCTGGGGCGAACACGTCATCCGGCTCACCCCGGACGCGCTTGCCCGCGACATCGATGAACACCGTCTGCTCGATCCCGTCGAGGCGCGTGACGGCGGCGTTGAGGTCGGCGGGATCCGGCACCTCGAGGAAGAGCGCGGCGGCCAGCTCGCCGGGGGCCGGGATCACGGCGTTGAAGGCGTCGATCTCGCCGGCGACACGCTCGGGGTCGTCGATGCGCTCGGTCCGGAGCGCCTCCTCGAGAGTCGCGCGAATGGTGTCGCGGTTCTCGAAAACGAGTGCCAGCGATTCACCGAGATGGATCCGGCGGAAGCGCTTCAGATCGGCGACACGGCGCCGCTCGTCCGCGCGCATCGCCTCATATGCCGCCCCGGTCCGCACCTCATCGAGGCGGAGCGGGGCCGATTCATCAACCGACACGAGCACCTCCGATCATCGTCTGCCCGGGCCCGCTGGCCTGATAGAGACGACTCTCGCACTTCTCGCGGAGGGACGTCGGTGCAATACCTGACCTCTCCAGTATGCTTTCCACACGATGGCAGTTGTCGCGTTCGACCGCAGCGTTCTCAAAGTGAATCAGATGATCCTGATGGTCGCCATCGTGCTGGGCTATGTGATCGGGCTCGCGTACCCGGGTATCGCCTGGATCCTGCCGGTGCTCGCGGTGATGATGCTCGCGGCGGTGGCCTCACCCTCGCTGAACATCCCGCGAATCCTGTACACCCAGGTGCTGCGCCCGTCGGGCATCGTCAAGCCGCGGATCGTCCAGGAGGACCCGGCGCCCCATCGGTTCGCGCAACTGCTCGGCGGCGTGTTCCTGGCCGCAGCGTCGATCTTCGTCATCACCGACCTGCTGCTGGTCGCGTGGGTGCTCGCCTGGATCGTCGCGGCACTCGCCTTCCTGAACTTCGCGTTCAACATCTGCGCCGGCTGCATCATGTACGCGCAGCTCGTGCGCATTGGTCTGCTCCCGCTGCAACGCGAGCCCGCGCTGTGATCCTGCTCCTCGCGCCCTTGATCGCCCTGGCGGTGGTGGGCGGGGCCGCTCTGCTCCTGCTGGTGCAACGGGGCGGCCAGCGCGAGCTGGTGGGCAGCGTGGTCGAGTCGCAGCGCGCGCAGCGACAGCTCCCGTCGATCCTCTACTTCACGGGCGAGTCCTGCACGATCTGCCATACCGCCCAGCGGCCCGCGCTGCGGTCGCTGGCGGCCGGCCTCGGCGAGGACATCGAGATCCGCGAGATCGACATCGCCGTCGAGCCCACGCTCGCCCGGCACTACCGGGTGATGTCGCTGCCCACCACCATCGTGCTCGACGCCTCGGGACAGGTCACCGACATCAACGTCGGCTTCGCGAGTGGGGAGACGCTGCGCCGCCAGCTCGTGGATGCCGGGATGCCGGTCGCCGCGTAGTCACTCGGGTACTCTGAGCGCATGGCTGTCACCGAGCGCGCTCCACGGACGCGGGCACTGTCGCCCTCGGACCTGTACGAGGTCGACGAGCTGCTCGGCGACGACGAGCGCCTGATCCGGGACACCGTTCGCGCCTTCGTCCGTGAGCGCGCCCTTCCGGTGATCCCGGAGCATTTCGAAGCCGGTACGTTCCCCCGCGAGCTCATCCCGGGCCTCGCCGAGCTCGGCCTGCTCGGCATGCACCTGCGCGGATACGGCTGTGCCGGGACATCGGCCATCGCGTACGGCGTCGCCTCCGAGGAGCTCGAGGCCGGTGACAGCGGCCTCCGCTCGTTCGTGTCGGTCCAGGGCTCGCTCGCGATGTTCCCCATCTGGGCGTACGGCAGCGATGAGCAGAAGTCGCGCTGGCTCCCCGAGATGGCCGCCGGACGCGCGATCGGCTGCTTCGGGCTCACCGAGCCTGACGCGGGATCGGATCCGTCATCGATGCGCACGTCGGCGCGGCGAGACGGCGATGACTGGATCCTCGACGGCACGAAGATGTGGATCACCAACGGCTCCATGGCCGACATCGCGGTGGTGTGGGCACGGACCGACGGAGGTGTGCGCGGGTTCCTCGTCGAGCGGGGCATGCGCGGCTTCACGACGTCCGATGTGCACAACAAGCTCTCGCTCCGCGCGTCGGTGACCTCGGAGCTCTCGTTCGACACGGTGCGGCTTCCCAACAGCGCCGTGCTGCCGGGGGTGACCGGCATGCGCGGACCGTTGTCGTGTCTCAACGAGGCGCGGTTCGGCATCGGCTGGGGCGCGATGGGCGCGGCGCGCGCGTGCTTCGAGGCCGCGCTCGACTACAGCAAGGCTCGCCGCGCGTTCGGCAAGCCGATCGCCGCGATGCAACTCACGCAGCTGAAGCTCGCCGATATGGCGACGTCCATCATCCAGGGGCGTCTGCTCGCGTACCGGCTCGGCACGCTCAAAGACGAGGGAAAGCTGCAGGCGGTGCAGGTCTCGGTCGCGAAGCGTGCCAATGTGCGCGCCGCGATCGACATCGCGCGTTCCGCGCGGACCATCCTCGGTGCCAACGGGATCACGCTCGAGTACCCCGTCTCGCGCCACATGGCGAACCTCGAATCGGTGCTCACCTACGAGGGCACCGAGGAGGTGCACACGCTCATCATCGGCAAGGAGCTCACGGGCGAGAACGCCTTCAGCTGAGGCCTGCCGGCCGCACTCAGGCAGCCTCGTCCCATCCCTCCGTCTCGCGGAAGGAGTGATGGCCTCGCCGCGCGACGATGAGGTGATCAAGGACAGGCACACCGAGCAACGAGCCCGCACTCCGCAGCGCCGACGTCACCACACGATCGGCACGGCTCGGAGACGGATCGCCGCTCGGGTGGTTATGGCCGATGATGACGGCAACAGCATCGCTGCGCAACGCCGGTCCGAACACATCGCGTGGCTGCAGCCGCGACGCGTTGATCGTGCCGACGGCGACGGTCTCCAGGCGGATGGGACGGTGCCGCGCATCGAGCAGGAGCGCGACCACCTGCTCGCGCCGAGCGCGCCGGAGTCCGTCGAGCATGAGCAGCGCGTCGCGCGGTGACCCGATCGCCGGGCGGTCATCGTCCGTCCAGCGTTCGGCCAGCTCCCACATCGCGGCGAGGCGCTCGGCCCGCTCGCGCGGCACGCCGTGCTCGCGGGTGAGCCCCGCAGCATCAAGCGCGCGTCGTTCCCACCAGGGAATTCGCGCCACTCGATTGGCCACCGCACTGAGATCCGCGGCGGGCGCCGACCCGCCGAGTGCTCGGGCAAGCAACTCCGCCTCGCCGATACGGGAATCCGCCTCAGACTGCATGGCGAACAGACTACCACATCTCTGTGTATCTGTCACCACATCGCGTCAGCGGGTCAGGATCATCCCCACGATGAAGATGGCGACGATCACGACACCGGCGACGCCGACCACGACCCAGCCGTCGGCGGCGGCAAGCAACGACGGCGTCGCCGCGGTGGGAGGTGCGCTCGGGATCGCTCCGGGCGTACCGAGAATGTCCTCAGGCGCGTCGACCGAGATCAGCGTGACACGCCCGGCCGCATCCTCAGGAAGTTCCGCGGGGTCGAGGAGAGCGGGCGCGACAGCCACACTGCGCCGCCGTCGCGGCGATCGCGCTTCAGACACTGCGCTCACCCTCCGCGATGAGCGCCGCGAGCACCTCGTCGGCGAACGCGCGGTACGCGACTGCCGCCTCTGACGACGACGCCAACACTGTCACCGGTTCGCCCGCGAGAGCCGATTCCTGCAATCGCACGGTGACCTTGATGACGGTGTCGAACACCCGCAGGTTGGGGATCGCCCGCAATCCTTCGAGCAGGTCTCGCGAGAATCGCGTGCGCATCACGACGAACGTCGGCAGCAAACCGAGCACCCGAAGCTCCGGGTTCAGCTCCTGGCGCACATGATGCACGGCGCGAAGCGTTTCCTTGAGCCCCTTCACCGCATACCCGGACATCTGCATCGGAATGACGATGAAGTCCGTGGCGGCCAGGACGCTGATGGTGTGGAACGCGAAGCTCGGCGGCGTGTCGAACAGGATGTAGTCGTAGTCACGGCAGTCGCGGTCGAGTGCGCGGCGGAGGCGCGTCTCCGAGTCGAGCGACGTCGGCAACCCAGCTTCGACGGCGCTGAGATCCGGGTTCGCGGGCAGCAGATGCAGCCCCGCCCATTTGGTGCGCACGATCAACTCGTCAACCGACTGGTCGGGCTCGAGGATCGCGTCCGCGACGGTGTGCGTCAGCGCATATGGATTGAATCCAAGCCCTGACGTGAGGTTCGACTGGGGATCCATGTCCACGGCGAGGACGCGCCGGCCGCGTTCTGCGAAGACAGCCGCAAGCGACGCGCAGGTGGTTGTTTTCCCCACCCCGCCTTTTCCGGAAATACAGGCGATCGAAACAGCCACCGCGACCGGTTAGTCTAGTGGAGGGCGCCGCAACCGGCACACCAACGTGAGCAGATCGCAGGCCCGGGTGGTCAGTTTGCGGTCACTCTGACGGAGGGACGCGCCGGCGGCGTGGTCGCCTTGTCGTCCTCCCAGACGCGGTTGAGGCGGCGCTGCACCATCGCGATGAGTACCAGACCGCCGACGACGGGGAACAGCAACCAGCACACGACCCGTGTCGGCTGCAACTGCACGTCGGTGGTCCTGCCGATGCGGTCCTCGACGATGCGCACGCGCTCGAGGGTCATCACCCATGCAGCCGCGCTGAAAGGAAGCAGGAGCGTGAGATACGGGATCGCCAGGCCGCCTGCGAGCAGCCCGTAGGCCTGCAGGACCGTGAAGTGCGGATCGAAGGGGAGCGTGACGTTGAGCACGGCAAGCACGATCCGGGTCGCACCGACGAGGCTGACGAGCCAGCCGAGGGCCCATGGAATCGTCACAGCAAGCGTGGACCTGCCCGGGATGACGTGCATGCGCGTGTCGAAGTAGCCGGCCTCGCGGTTGACACGGTGGTGCCAGACGAGGCTGTAGATCCCGAGCGTCACGATCGACAGCACCACCACCGCACCGGGCGAGCGGTGCTTGCCCACCGGACCGAGCGACGACGTCATACCGGGCATCGGCTTCTCGGGAACCGCGACGACGCCGGTGACGGCGATCTCGGTCTCGGCAGCCGGTCCGTCAGTGGCGGTCTCGCTACTCACCGGCTCCGATGCGTCGACCGGGTCGGCGGACCTGTCGATCGGGGCTTCGGCCGCCGGCCACGACCACGATCGGACGGGGAGTTCCCTGGCCGCCGCCGGCTCGGGAGCCTCGGCGTCCTCAGGCATGGTCAGTGTCGCGACAGCGGGCGTCATGTCCGGCCGCGATGCGGTATCGGTCATCCCGTGTTCCTCGTGTACGGCGCCGCCTCGGGCGATGCCGCGTGCTGCTAGTGGGACGTCGGCGCTCCGGGTACTGGATTCGAACCAGTGGCCTTGCGGTTAACAGCCGCCTGCTCTACCGCTGAGCTAACCCGGATCATGACTCAAGTCTACCTGCCGTGACGCACCGTGAACTCCTTCACGAATTCGTCGCGGACGGCGACTCTGCGCGTTCGCGCTACTCGAGGTAGTCCTTGAGCTTCTTCGAGCGCGACGGATGGCGCAACTTTCGCAGTGCTTTCGCCTCGATCTGGCGAATGCGCTCGCGAGTCACACCGAATCGCTTGCCCACTTCCTCGAGCGTCCGCTGATGCCCGTCGATGAGGCCGAATCGGAGTTGCAGGACACGGCGTTCGCGCGGCGTCAGGGTGTCGAGAATGTCCTCGACCTCCGTGCGCAACATCGTCAGGGATGCCGCGTCCGACGGGGCCGTCGCCTCCTTGTCCTCGACAAAGTCGCCGAGGTGCGAATCCTCCTCCTCGCCGATCGGTGTCTCGAGCGACACGGGATCCTGCGAGACCTTCGTGATCTCGCGAACCTTCTCAGGCGTGATCCCCATCTCCTCGGCGATCTCCTCGTCGTTGGGCTCACGACCCAGCTCCTGGAGCAGCCGGCGAGAGACACGGACGAGCTTGTTGATGGTCTCGACCATGTGCACCGGGATGCGGATCGTGCGTGCCTGGTCCGCAATCGCGCGCGTGATCGCCTGACGGATCCACCACGTGGCGTACGTCGAGAACTTGTAGCCCTTGTGGTAGTCGAACTTCTCGACGGCGCGGATCAGGCCCATGTTGCCTTCCTGGATCAGGTCCAGGAATGACATGCCGCGCCCGATGTACTTCTTGGCGATGCTGACCACCAGGCGAAGGTTCGCCTCGGTCAGCTGGTTCTTCGCCTCCTCGTCGCCCTGCTCGATGAGCTTGGCGTAATGGACCTCCTGCTCGGCCTTGAGGAGCGCGACACGGCCGATCTCCTTGAGGTACATCCGGACGGGGTCGTCCAGGGAGACCGAGTCGATCGCCTCGGCTTTGGCGATGAGCTCCTCGTCAATCTCGTCGACGGTCTCGAAGTCCTTGTCGCCGTCGCTGACCTCGATCCCCATCTCGCGGAAGACATGGAAGATCCGCTCCAGATGGTCGGGCTCGACGTCGATCTCGGGAAAGGCGGCCAGGATGTCGTCGGGCGTGAGGTATCCGTGATCCTTGCCCTTGATGATCAGCGCCTCTGCGGCAGAGACCAGGAGGTCCGCGCCGGAAGGCGGCGGCAGGGAGGCTGCGCGGGATCGGGTGGTGGTTGCTGCTGTCGTCACTTCAACTCGGTCGGTGGGCTCGCAGGCCGGCGCGGAGACTGAGCCGCACGACTCGCGATGGAATCAACGCCGGCCACAATAATTGCCGAAGTCGCCTCACTGTGCCAATTCGTGCGATCGAGAACGCGATCGGATGGAAGAATCCACTCAGGCACCAGACGATGGTGGCTCGCAGGCGCGCGAATCAAACATCCGAGCGCGCGTCAGCGCACCGCGAGGGTCCTGCGGAGGTGGGGCGCATCCGCCGCGAGGCGGCTGAGCTCGGCGGCCAGCGCGTCCGCATCCTCCGTCCGTCCCTCGTCCCGTGCCCGGTGCATCTCGCTCGAGATGCTGACGAGCGCCCGGCGGACCGCCTCCTCATGCATGAGGCGGACGCAGTCTGAGAGCAGCCGTTTGAGTGCGTCAGGATCGGCCTCGTCCGCGAACTCAGGAACCTCGCGCACCAGGAGCCCGGCCGCACGCGGCTGATCCCATCGGTTGAGCTGCCGGATCGTGAATCCGGCCGGATCCGTGCTTGCGGCGTCGAAGATCCGCCGCGCGGTTGGATTGGTGAACTCGTCGGGCGAGAGACCTCCAGCGCCGCGGAGCTCAGCGGCGAGGTCCGGCCGGATGAGCATCACCCGGGCGAGCTGCGCCTCCCACGCAGGCATCGGCTCGTCTGCGTCGGGTGGTTCACCCGTCTCCTCGGCGACGCCGGTCGGCTGCTCCACGGGCGCCGCGACCACGATCCGCGCCGGCCGCCTGGTCCCGTCGCGAACGGCGTGAAGGAGGTCCGTCGTCAGCGATCGGGCGCCGATGTCGAGCCGGCGCGCGGCCTGCTGCAGGTACAGCTCCCGGGTCGTGGCCTCCGGGATCCGCGCGAGCACCGCGACGGCGCGTTCCGCTGCCGCACGACGGGCGTCGACACTCCCGCCCTCGCCGACGGCAAGAGCGGCGTCGAGGAGCACCTGCCACGCCGGCGGGGCCTCGGCGACGGCCTTGAGGAACGCCGCCGGATCGCGGCGAACGAGCTCGTCCGGGTCCTTCGCACCCAGCGGCATGCGGCAGATGCGCGCCTGCAGACCCTCGGCGGCGATCACGTCCACCGCGCGAGTCGTCGCCGCCCTGCCGGCGTCGTCACCGTCGAAGCAGAGGATGAGGGTCTCCGCGATGCGCCCGAGGCTGTGCACCTGCTCGCGGGTCAGCGCCGTGCCACTGCTTGCGACCGTGGACACGATGCCCGCCGCGTGCGCGGCGATGACGTCGAAATACCCCTCGACGATGAGCGCCGTCGTGTCACGCGCGATCGCGTTGCGGGCGAGGTCGATCCCGAAGAGCGCCACCGACTTGTGGTACGCGCTGCTGTCCGGGCTGTTCAGGTACTTCGGTTTCGCCTCGCCGAGCGCGCGGCCGCCGAAGCCGAGCACCTCGCCGCGCTCGTCGCGGATCGGGAAGACGAGCCGATCCCGGAAGCGGTCCCGCGTACGCCCGCGCTGGGGAGGGTGGGCAAGCCCCGCGTCGACGAGCTCGCCGACCTCGGCGCCCTTACCGGTGAGATACCGCGCGAGCGCGTCCTCGCCGGCGCCGCCGGCGGGGGCGAACCCGATGCCGAACTTCCGGGCCATCGCCTCGTCGACGCCCCGCTCCTCGAGCAATGCACGCCCCGGGGCGCCCGCCGGCGACGACCAGAGCACGTGCTGGTAGTACGCCTGCGCCTTGGTGTTCAGCTCGATCGAGCGCCGCCGCTTCCGGCCGGCGCCCCGGCCGGCGTGCGGGCCCGACTCGAGCTCGACCCCGGCGCGATCAGCAAGCAGCTCCAGCGCCTGGCGGAAGTCGATGCGCTCGATCTGCTCGATGAACTTGAAGAGGTCCCCTCCCTCGTGGCAGCCGTGGCAGTACCAGACCTGACGCTCCGGGCTCACGGTGAACGACGGCGTCTTCTCCGCGTGGAACGGACAGAGACCGGAGAGCTCCCGACCGGCGCGGTGGAGGGTGACGTACCCCCCGATGACCTCGACCAGGTCGAGGCGTGCCTTGACCTCCGCGACCGCGTCACCTGCCATGGCCCGCCCGCCCCGACGGCCGCCTAACGGCCGAAGAACCAGCGGCGTCGCCTGGAGGCGACGTCCTGAGTGTCGGGGAACCTCACCTCGAGGTCGCTGATCCGCCGGTCGCGATCGGCGAGACGGCGGTCCTTCTCGGCCTGCGCTGCCGCGTGCTCGGCGCGCGCGGTCTGGAGCTCGAGCTGGAGCTGCTTGACGAGGTTCTGGCGGGCGTTCAACTCGGCCTCGAAGCGCTGACGCTGCTCTGAGTAGATCCGTTGCTCCAGCGTGCGCTCCCAGCGGTCGAGCAGCCCGGCGACGAGCTCTCGTGGATCGAGCGACGTCATCGCCGCGACGTCGCGGCGTGGCTCGTTGGATCCGACGTCGATCAACGAACCGGCGCGGCCGTGGCTGCTCTGCGCCTCTGCGGCGAGCTCCTCTTCGGGTGGAGGGACGACCTTGTCGGGCCACGAGGTGGGGGCTTGCGCCGCGGGCGGCGCCACCGGTGCCGGCTGCTGTGCGGTGCCGAGGACATCCACGCTCGGAGTCTGGTCGGCCGCCGGGTGGTCGACGACCTGGTCGTGCTGCGTCGCGGGCGGGGGTGGCGGTGCGACCGCGACGTCCACCGGGCTCTCGATGCCGAGGTCACCGAGACGCACCATGAAGTGCACACCGTCCGGTCCATCCTCGCGCCGGGACGGAACATCACCCGCTTCGACGCGCCGAAGGAGGATACCGAGCGGGAGATCCAACCTACGGGCGACCTCTTCAACGGGGAGGTACGCCTCACCACCCGGCGAGGTTGTGGTCGCGGGCATGGGTGTCTGCGGCCAGGACATCTTGCAAAGAGTAGGCCAAACGCATCACCAAATGGGCGACCGCAAGAGTCCTGTCACCGTGGATCTAGTGTCCGATGACCTCGATCGCATACCGCGAGTTGTCGGTGAGCAGAATCACGCCTCCCTGCTGCTCCGTGATGACCGCGCGCACGGGCGATGTCGCGAACACCTCAGGTGCGTCCTCATGCTCGATCACGGTCCGGCGCACCGCATACGGGACACCCGGAGTCGGTGGCAACAGCTCGTCACCCTCCACCACATGCCCGTCGTCGAGCATCTCGGGACGGCCGCTACGGGTCCCGATCTTGCGAATCCTGACGTGCTCGCTCATCGGAGGATCACTTCCATATCAGTGGAGGGTAGCGATCCGGACTGCGTGCAGGTCATCGTGGCGCCGACGTGTACCCGTAGAAGACGAGTTCCTCGTCGCCCAACATGAATGTCTTCTCGAGCTTCCCACCCAGCTTCTCGGCCACCCGTCGTGATCCGACGTTGTCCGGGTGGATGAGGCTCGACGCATGGTCGACGCCGAGATTGGCGAACACCTGGTGCAGGGCCTCAGCACCCGCCTCGGTCGCGTACCCGCGGCCCCAGAGCTCGCGCGCAATCAACCAGCCGACTTCCACCTCCGGGTACCAGATCGGGTACCAGGCGCCGACACGGCCGATCAACTGCCCCGTTTCCTTCAGTTCGACCGCCCAGTATCCGTACCCCCGGATCGCCCAGACGCCGGCAAGCATTGCCATGCCCCGCCATGTCTCGTCGCGGCTCGGCGTGTCCGTGCGATGGAACGAGCGGCGGACATCCGGATGTGATGCGATCCGGAAGTACGGCTCGAAGTCCTGCTCCCGGAACTGACGCAGCAGCAGCCGTTCGGTCTCGACCTCGCGCGGATACGCGCCCGGTGTCTCCGTCAGCGGTCGCGCTCCACCCGTGCAAGACGTGCGTGGGCAGCCGCAAGGCGCGCGGCGGGCACGCGAAACGGCGAGCACGACACGTAGTCGAGACCGAGCTCCTCGCACAGCGCGATCGAGTCCGGGTCACCACCGTGCTCACCACAGATGCCGACGGACAGCGACGGGCGCACCGCTCTCCCCTCCTCGACCGCGAATCGCATCAGGCGTCCAACACCGTCACGGTCGAGAGTCTCGAACGGGTTCCGTGGGAGCACCTTGTCCTCCACGTAGCGCAGGAGGAACTTGCCTTCAGCGTCGTCACGCGACACACCGAAGGTCATCTGCGTCAGGTCGTTGGTCCCGAACGAGAAGAAGTCGGCCGACTGCGCGATCTGCCCTGCCGTGAGCGCCGCGCGCGGAACCTCAATCATCGTGCCGACGAGGTACGCGACCTTCGACTTGGTCTCCTTGAACACCTCCTGCGCGGTCCGGTCGATGACGTCGCGCGTCCTGCGCAACTCCTCGAGTGTTCCGACAAGCGGGACCATGATCTCGGGGCGCACGTCGACCTTCTGCTTCTTCAGCGCCACCGCAGCCTCGATGATCGCCCGCGTCTGCATCTCGATGATCTCCGGGAACAGGAGACCGAGGCGGCATCCGCGGAGACCCAGCATGGGGTTCTGCTCGTGCAGGTTCTGCACCTCCGCGAGCAGGGTCTTCTGGGCACGGTACGACTTCTCGGGCTTGCCGAGGGCCTCCGCGCGCGTGACCTCGACGAGCAACTCCTCGAGCGACGGCAGGAACTCGTGCAGCGGCGGGTCGATGAGCCGGATGATCACCGGCAACCCGTGCATCGCCTCGAGGATGCCGTGGAAGTCGGAGCGCTGCATCGGCAGCAGCTTCTTCAGCTCGGCGCGGCGCTCCTTCTCATCCGGCGCAAGGATCATCTTCTGCACGATGGGAAGGCGTTCCTGCTGCATGAACATGTGCTCGGTGCGGCAGAGGCCGATGCCCTGCGCGCCGAAGTCGCGCGCTCGAACGGCGTCGTGCGGGTAGTCACCGTTGGCCCACACCTGAAGGCGGCGGAACGAGTCGGCCCAACGGAGCACCTCCTCCAACTCCCCGGAGATCTCCGCATCGAGCATCGCGACCTGGCCGGCGATGACGTTTCCCGTCGAGCCGTCGATCGTGAAGGGCTCGCCCTCCTTGATCGTCGTTCCCCCGGCGGTGAACTGCCGCCTGGTCAAGTCGACACTGACCGATTCCGCGCCGGCGACGCACGGCTTCCCCATGCCGCGCGCGACGACAGCCGCGTGCGACGTGCGCCCACCGCGCGACGTGAGCACCCCCTCGGCGGCGATCATGCCGTGCACATCGTCGGGGTTCGTCTCGATGCGAACCAGGATCACCTGCTCGCCCTTCTTGGCGAGCGCTTCTGCGCGATCCGCGTCGAACACGGCCTTGCCGTACGCGGCACCCGGTGACGCAGCGAGCCCCGTGGCGAGGATCTTGATCTTCGCCTTCGGATCGATGCGGCGGTGGAGCAGCTGATCCACCTGCACGGGCTCAACACGCAGCACCGCCTCACGCTTGGTGATGAGGCGCTCGCGCACCATGTCGACGGCGATCTTCACGGCCGCTTCCGCGGTCCGCTTGCCGCTCCGTGTCTGCAGCATGTACAGCGTGCCGCGCTCGATGGTGAACTCCATGTCCTGCACATCGCGGTAGTGCTTCTCAAGCTTGCGGGCGATCTGCTCGAACTGGCGGTATGCCTTCGGCAGATCCGTCGCCATCGCGGCGATCGGCTTGGGCGTGCGGATCCCCGCGACGACGTCCTCGCCCTGCGCGTTCGTCAGGTACTCGCCGTACAACGTGCGTTCACCGGTCGACGGGTCACGCGTGAACGCGACACCGGTGCCGGAGTCGTCGCCCATGTTGCCGAACACCATCGACTGCACGTTGACCGCCGTGCCGAGGTCATGCGGGATGCGGTTGTAGTTGCGGTAATCGGTGGCCCGCTTGTTGTTCCACGACTCGAACACCGCGCCGATCGCGGCTCGCAACTGATCCATCGGATTCTCAGGGAACCCGGCGCGTGAGTGCCGCTTGACGATGGCGCGGTACTCGGTGATCAGCTCCTCGAGCGCGGGAGCGGTGAGGTCGGCGTCGGTCTTCGCCTTCTTCCGGGTCTTGATCTTGTCGAGCGCTTCCTCGAACAGCTGCCCGTCGATGCCGAGCACGATCTTGCTGAAGAGCTGGATGAACCGGCGATGCGCATCCAGCGCGAAACGGCGGTCCTTCGTCAGCGCCGCGAGCCCCTCGAGCGTCTGGGCGTTGAGGCCGAGGTTGAGGACCGTGTCCATCATTCCCGGCATCGAGAACTTGGCCCCGCTGCGCACGCTCACCAGGAGCGGGTTACGAGGGTCGCCGAATCCTTTCCCCGTCGCCTTCTCGACACCGCGGAGCGCCTTCTCGACCTGCTCCCAGAGCCCTTCGGGAAACTTCGCACCGCCCGCGTAGAAGGCGTTGCACGCTTCGGTCGTGATGGTGAAGCCGGGCGGTACCGGCAGCCCGGCGCGGGTCATCTCTGCAACACCCGCGCCCTTGCCGCCGAGCAGGTCGCGCATCGCCGCACTGCCCTCGTCGAAGCGATACACCCATTTGTGCGCGCGCGGCTTGGCGGCCACTTTTCTGGATCCGGCACCGCCGCGTGCCGCGGCGCCGCGCGACCGCGTTGCCGACGACTTCTTACCCCGGGTGCTTATCGCCATTGGCCAGCCCTCACCGTGATGGTTCGTTGGGTGCGCGAACATACCTCGCAGGGCGTGAGCGTAGCATCGGGCCGCGGGTCGGCAGAACTGCGGCGCGCCACTTGGCCGCGGGATTGGCAAGCGCCGGGCTATTTGCCCTTGGCGGATGCCTTCTTCGGGGAGTGATGGGCGCGCGGCTTGGTCCATTCAGCGCGCTTCGGCGGTGCGGTCACCCCGGCCTTGTGGAGCGCGCCGCCGAGCCGGCTCTGCATGAAAGCCTCCTGGTCTTCCTGCGACTCCCAGACCTCGACCACGATCCAGCCGCCACCTTCGGTGGGTCCAGCCATATGGGTGTGCAGACCCGCCGGCCAGTCGCCTTCTCCGGAGTCCATGTCGATGCCGAGCTCCGCGTTGACCTGGTCGTATGCGGCCTGATCGAAGCCCTCGAACTCGAGGATCAGTACTTCTGCCATCTCTCTCTCTCCAGCGTGTGCATCTGAGCCCAGCCCATGGGCTCGCGGATCATGCCAGAACCGAGCAGCAGCTCACAGGATGAGCATCGCGTCGCCGAACTCGTGCCACAGGTACCCACGCTCCCGAACCTCGGCATATGCGCGCTCCAGCAGCGATTCGTCCAGCAGGGCGCCGAGCATGTCGAGGTGCGTCGCGGGGGGCTCGTGCAGGCCCGTGAGCAGCGCGTCGACGACGCGCAGCCGGGTCCGCGGCGTGATGACGAGCGGGGTCCATCCACGCATCGCATGAACGGTGCCCTCGGCGTCCGTCGCGGTCTCGAGAGTGCGAATGACGCTCGTCCCGACCGCGATGACGCGACGCGCGCGGTTGATCCGCTCCGCGGTCTCCGGCCGGACGGCGAACCATTCCTCGATCAGCGGCTTGTGGAGATCGACGTCGTCGTCCTGGAACGAGCTCAGCCCGCAGTGCAACACGATGTCGGTGACATCGACTCCCGCGGCGCGCAGCCCGCCGAGCAGCTCCCACGTCAGGTGGCGTCCCGCAGACGGGATCTCGACCGACCCGGGGGCACCCGCGTACACGGTCTGGTAGTGCTCGGGCGCCACCGGCTCCGGCACGTAGGAGTAGCGAATCGGGTCGCCGTCGCGGAGCAGCGTCGACACCGGGTCGCCCCACTCGACGGTCATGCGCCAGAGCAGCGGGGCGTCGGGTCGCTCGCCGCGGACACGCAACTCGAGTCCGCTGCGCGCTCGAAGCAGCTCACCGGTGCGGAGCCCGACGTTGCGATGGGGCGGATCCGTCTCGACCGCGAGCGCATCCCATTCACCGTCGCGCAGCGCGCCCGGCCGGAGCTGGACCTGCCGGCCGTCCTCGCGGGTGACGCGCAGCGCGGCCGGCAGCGTGCGGCTCGAGTTGACCACGAGGAGATCACCGGGGTCGAGGTGCTCACTGAGGTGCGCGACGGTCGTGTGCGTGATCCGTCCGGTCGCACGCTCCACGACGCAGAGGCGCGCGCCGTCACGTCGCAATCCGCGCAGTTCCGCCGGGAGCGAGGCTCGCAGCTCGCGAGGCGCGGCGATCACCGCAGTGACGACATCTCGACGCGATCGGCGGCGGGGCGATTCCCGGCAAGCAGCGGCATCATGCGTTGGGCGACGTCGTCGGGGTCGAGCAGGCCCGCCGGATCCGCTTCGGGGTCCGCGGCGAAGTGCATCACCGTGTTCATGTCACCCGGATCGACGCTGATGACACGCACGTTGCTCTGCTGCAGCTCCGCGGCCCAGCTGCGCGTGAGCGCGTCGAGCGCCGCCTTCGAGGCGCTGTACAAGCCCAGTCCCGCAAAGCCGATGATCGCCGCGTCCGACGTCATGTTGATGACGAGTCCACGGTTGCGCAGCAGCATGCCGCCGATGACGGCCTGCGTCAGCCGCAGCGGACCGAGCACGTTGGCGCGGAGCACGTCCTCGAGCGCGCTCGACGGCGCGTCGGTGAGCTGCGGCGTCGGTGTCGGTCCCAGGCCGGCGGCGTTGTTGATGAGGACGTCGATGCCGCCGAATCGTTCCAGCGCTGTTGCGGCGAAACGCTCGACATCCCGTGCGTCGGAGACATCCGCAATCACGGCGATCACCTCGGCGTTCTGCCTGCGACATTCGTCGGCAACAGCCTCGAGCGCCTCGCCACCCCGCGCACAGATCGCGAGCGACGCGCCTTCGCGTGCCGCCGCGAGCGCCAGCGCACGGCCGAGTCCCCGCGACGCGCCGGTGATCATGACCGCCTGACCGGTGAGGTTTCCCATGGGCTCAATCCTGCACGTGTTTCCGGGCGTGCGCATCAGCCCCCGGACCCACCCGGCCATCCGCCATTTGGCGGATGCGTCAGTCCACGAGCCCTTCGCGAATCGCCAGCACCGCTGCCTGGGTTCGATCCTCGACGCCGAGCTTGGCGAGCACGCGGCTCACGTGCGTCTTCACCGTCTTCTCCCCGATGCCGAGGCGCTGGGCGATCTGCTTGTTGGCAAGCCCTTCCACCATCAGCCGCAGGACGTCGTGCTCACGCGCCGTGATCCCGAGTCGCACTGCCGTCGTCACATCGCCGCGCCGCATCAGGCGCGCCGCCACCGACGGGTGCAGGGCGGGACGTCCCGCGTGGACGTCGCGGATGCCGTCGGCAAGGGCCTGCGGGTCGACGTCCTTGAGCAGGTACCCGGCCGCTCCCGCCGCCATCGCGGCGAAGATCTGGGCGTCGTCGGCGAAGCTCGTCAGCACCAGGACGCGCACCCCGGGCGTCGCCTCGATCAGACCGCGGATCGCCCCGACACCATCCCCACCGGGCATGACGAGGTCAAGGAGGACGACGTCGGGTGACGACGCACGCGCGACACGCAGGGCGTCTGTGGCGCCCGCCGCCTCGCCGACGACCTCGATGCCTTCCTGGAGTCGGAGAAAGGCGCGCAGCCCTTCGCGAACGACGGAGTGGTCGTCCACGATGACGAGCCGGATCGGCGAGCTCATGACCGCGGGACCGTCACCATCACCGCGGTGCCGCCACCGGCGCGTGCGCCGATCTCCAGAATTGCGCCGATCTCGTGGGCTCGCTCGCGCATGGTGGCAAGGCCCATACCGCGTCGCGTGCGCGGGAGGGATGCGGGATCGAATCCGGGCCCGTCATCGCTGACGCGCAAGGTCACGGTCCGCGCGCCGGCGCGCAGCGTGAGCCGGACCGATGCGCCCGGCGCGTGCCGCATGGCGTTGTGCAGCGCCTCCTGTGCGATGCGGAGCAACGCGTGTTCCGTCTCGAGCGGCATCGCTATGCCGGCCGCGGCGTCCACGACAACACGCAGACCGCTCGTACGGAGTGCGTCGGCGTGATCGGTCAGCGTTGCCGCGAGTCCATCGCGCTCGAGGCTCTTGGGGCGGAGCGCGTGCACCAGCCCGCGCAATTCCTGGAGCGCCGACGTCGTCCGCTGCTCGAAGTCCCCCAGCGCCGCCTTCGCCGCGGCATCGTTCGACGTCAGCGCGGCCGCGCGCGCCGCGAGCACGAGGCTGAAGAGCGTCTGCGTCGCCGCATCATGGAGCTCGCGAGCAACCCGGTTGCGCTCCTCGACGACGGCAAGCTGCTGCGAACGCGAGTAGAGGTCGGCGTTCGCGATCGCGACACCGGCGTACGCCGCGAGCGTTTCGAGACGCCGCGCGTCAACCCTGGTGAACGCGCCGGCACGATGGCCGCTCACGAACAGGTTGCCGACGACGATGCTGCGATGCGTGATCGGAACGCCGAGGAAGTCGGTGAGGGTCGGGTGGTTCGCTGGGTAGTAGGAGAACCGCGGGTGCTTGCGGATGTCGTCGAGACGGATGGCTCCTTCCTCGAGCAGCGCACCCAGCACACCATGCGTCCGGGGCAGCTCGCCGATTGCCGCGGCACGCTTGTCGCTGATACCCGAGGTGACGAACCGCGCGAACCCGCCGCGACCGTCCGGGACTCCGATCGCCGCGTAGCGCGCAGCCACCTGCCTGCGTGCCGCGCGCACGATGCGATCCAGGACCGCGTTGAGGTCCGGCGTGTGGCCGAGCGCCAGCAGCTCGAGGACCTCGGCGGCGACGGCATCCGTGTCGATGCGTGCTGTCACCGTTCTGGATGCTAGCGCTGCGATCAGGCGTTCGCCCGCGTGCGCGCTCGTTCCCGTGATGTGGCGAGCTGATCGTCCAACGCCGCGCGCAGGCCGTCGATCGGGACACGGACCTGCGTCATGCCGTCGCGTTCCCGGATGGTCACCGCGTGGTCGTTCAACGAGTCGAAGTCGAACGTGACGGCGAGCGGCGTTCCGATCTCGTCCTGGCGCCGATAGCGGCGGCCGATCGCCTGAGTCTCGTCGTACAGCGTCGCGAAGTGCGGCCGCAGCTCATGCTCGATGCGTCGCGCGGGCTCGGTGAGCTCCGCCTTCTTCGACAGTGGCAGCACAGCCACCTGCACGGGCGCGACATCGGGATGCAGGTGGAGCACCACGCGCTTCTCACCGCGCACCTCCTCCTCGTCATACGCGTCGACGAGCAGCGTGATGAAGATGCGGTCCGTGCTGACGGCCGGCTCGATGACGTACGGCACGTAGCGCTCGTTGGTCTCGGTGTCGAAGTAGGAGAGGTCGCGACCGCTGTGTTCCATGTGGGTCTTGAGGTCGAAATCGGTGCGATCCGCAATGCCTTCGAGCTCACCCCAGCCGAACGGATAGCTGTACTCGATGTCGCTCGTCGCGGTGCTGTAGTGCGACAGCTCGGCCTTCTCGTGAGCGCGCAGCCGGAGGTTCGCGCGGCGCACTCCCATGGTGTCGATGTGCCAGCGCATCCGCTCCGCACACCAGTACTCGTGCAGCTCGCGATCGGTTCCGGGCTTGCAGAAGTACTCCATCTCCATCAGCTCGAACTCGCGAAGGCGGAAGACGAAGTTCCCCGGCGAGATCTCGTTGCGAAAGCCCTTGCCCTGCTGCGCGATACCGAACGGGAGCCGCCGGCGCGTCGAGCTCACCACGTTGGCGAAGTTGACGAACATGCCCTGCGCGGTCTCCGGACGGAGCCAGATCTGAGCGGCGTCCTCCTCGACGGGACCGATGAATGTCTTGAACATGAGGTTGAACTGGCGCGCCGCAGTGAGCACACCACCGCATTCGGGACATCCCGGTGCGTCCGCGGGCTTGCCTCGGGCGACCCGCTCAGCGGCGAGATGGTCCTCGCGCCACCGTTTCCGGCACGTCCCCGTGCAGTCGACAAGCGGATCCGTGAACCCCGCGACGTGTCCACTCGCGACCCACACCTCCGGGTTCATCAGGATCGAGGACTCGATCCCCTCGACATCGTCGCGGAGGTCGACCATCGACTGCCACCAGCGCTCGCGGATGTTGCGACGCAGCCGCACACCGAGCGGTCCGAAGTCGTAGACGGCGTTGAGACCACCGTAGATCTCGCTCGACGGATAGACGAAACCACGCTGTTTGCACAGCGAGACGAGCCTCTCGATCACATCGGATCGCGCCGGGGCGTCGGGCATGGCGCGTCAGTCTACCGGCAGTCCGGCACCGCTCCGGCCCTCGATGGCGCGGAGCACGTCGATCGATCGCAGCCGGCGGTCGAGATGGTAGGCGAGCTCGGACTCGACGATGCGCTCGAGGGTCTGGAGCGTCGGGGGGTCGAGCCGGAGACGCAGCCAGAGCGCCTCGTCCCCGTCAGCAGCCGCGCGCAGGACCTTGATCACGCGAACGGAGCATTCCGTCGCCTCGGGATCCCCCGGTGCGCAACGCGCGCAGAGGAGTCCGCCACCCGGCGCGCTGAACCATGCGGTGCTCTCCGGAAGGCGGCGCTCGCACGACGCGCAGTCGACGAGCTGCGGCGCATACCCCAGGCGGTCGACCATGCGCCGCGCGAACCAGACGACGGCGGCGCGCGGGTCCCGCTCCGGATCGGCACAGGCCGTGAGCGCGGCGACGACGAGCGCGTAGATCTCGGGTTCCGCATGGTGGCTCTCGAGCACCCGGTCACTCAACTCGGCGCAGAGCGAGGCGTAGGCGGCACGACGCGCATCGCTGCGCACCGGTGACGCCGTGATCGAGTCAGCCTGCGTCAGCACATCGAGCTCACCACGCCCGCGCGCGAGCTGCATGCGGCTGCGCGTGAAGAGATCCGTCCGCGATGCGAGCCGGCTCTGGCTGCGACGCACGCCCCGAGCGATGACCCCGATCTTCCCGTGCTCGAGCGTCAGGACCGTGAGGATGCGGTCGCTCTCACCGTAGTCGACGCGGCGCAGCACGATCCCCTCATCGCTGTATGTGGGCATCCGCCCATCATGCGCACTACTGACCGTGGGCGTGCGCCGGTTCCTCTTCATGGGTGTCGCCGCTCTCCGACTGCTGATCGTGGTCGAAGGCGTGCGGGCCACGCTCGCGGATCAGCGGGACGGGGCTGGTGATGCG
>Ga0307374_10002233_pt1 | contig 34738 bp, 34 predicted proteins | sample OX3MG_FD_202532 | JGI IMG/M metagenome (GOLD analysis project Ga0307374, IMG submission 202532) | Soil microbial communities from Risofladan, Vaasa, Finland - OX-3 | ecosystem: Environmental > Terrestrial > Soil > Coastal area > Acid sulfate soil | place: Finland: Risofladan, Vaasa | collected... | reverse complement strand
AGCCGACGGGGAGATTCGAACTCCCGGCCAATGGTTTACGAAACCATTGCTCTACCACTGAGCTACGTCGGCGTGGAGTTGAAGCCTACCAAGGGTCCACGTGACCACCGCGCCTGCCGTTCCAGGAAGCTGCCGATCGACACCACCTCCCGGGCGATCGCGGGGTCCACCCGGCGGCCGAGTCGATCGAACGGCATGACGGTGACCTCGAGATCGCGCGGCTTCTGGTCCAGGCGCCAACCGCCCACGATCCAGCCGTCCGCGAGCACCACCGGTCGGATCCAGCCGCCGCCCCCGTCATGGATCCACGCTTCCGCTGCCTCGCCGCCATGGTGCTCGCGCCGGCGGTAGCCGAGAAGGAAGGTGTCGAAATGGCCGAGCAAGCGAACGGCCGGGCCGGCGCCCTCAGCGTGGCTCGGAGCGGGACCGACCGTCCACAGGCCCCGAATCGGTCCCGGAAACTCCACGAGCCGCGAGCCGATCGCCGCCATCGCCGGGCGGATGATCGAGCGCCGGAGTCCCGACCACGCCCCAAAGTCGGCTTCGCTCGCCGGGCCGTACGCCGCGTAGTAGCGGAGTGCCAGCTCCGCGAGCGCCGCCTCGCCGCGCGGCGCCGTCGACGGCGCCACCCAATCGTCGACAAGGACAAAGCTGTCGTCGCGTCCCATTCGCGGTCCGCTGCACACGATGCCAAGTGCGGCGGCGTGGTAGATCAGATGCACCAGCGCCTGTCCGACGGGCTCCTCGAGCACACCGGCGGTGACGAGCACCTCACGAAGCCGCCGGCGCGAGACCGGACCGTTGGCCAGTTCCTTGCGCATCACTGCAACGCCGCGCGCGGACGTGTCGTCGTCGAGCCCCAGATTCCTCCGCCGGGATGCGGTGAATTGATTGACGCTCGGTCCGAACACGTCGACGAGCCAGCGCAGATCGTCGGCTGCGCAGAGATGCAGCGTCCCGCGCATGAGCCACGTGCGCACGACGGAGCGTTCCTCCTCGAATGCGCGGTCCACGGCGCCGGCCGTCAGCCCTTCGCTGCGCACCCGCACCTGGTGGCGTGCAGCGTCAAATGCCTGCGCCTGCAGCGCGCACACCGACGCGGTCACGCCGGCGACATCTGTGGCGAGTCGCGTGTCGTCCGTGAGGTGCTGCGAGCGCAGACGTGCCAGTCGCAGTGGCAGCAGGGCGTCAGGCATCGGCTCGCGCGGCGACCGTGACGTTCAGAAGAAGTCGGGGATCCAGGGAACCCCGCCCGCGACGAGCCCGTCCATCGCGATCAGCGCCTCGGTATCGCCGTCGATGAGTCCGAGCAGCGCGGCGTCCCGCGCGCGCAGCGCACTCGAGTACCAGGCCGAGAGCGCGCCGATGCCACAGCGCACACGGCCGTCGCCGCCCTTGGTCACGCGCCCGGTGCCATCCTCGACCTCGAGAACAACGCGCTCGACGCCGAGCACGGGATCCGTTACCTCCAGCGCGACGCGCCCCGCAGTCGCCGCCCAGCCTCGCGCACTCATCGCGCGCTCGATATGCACGATGCGTTGCATCCAAGGGATGAACGATCCCACCTCGACGTCCCGGTGTGGCTCCGCAAGGAGCAGGTGCAGTGGTGACAGGTCCGGCAGCGCCGAGTGCTGGAATACGACCTCGCGACTCTGCGATTCCTGACCACCGAGAAACCCCAGGAGTCCCCGGAGTGCGTCGGTCGTCGCGTAGACCAGCTCCTGAACGCGGACTCGGATCCACATCCCCGGTGCCCGGTCGCTGTCGTAGCGGACGTACCCGGTGAGCTGATCGCCCTCGTACCAGCCGTACTCGCCCTTGTTGCCGCTCGGATTGCCCGGGTCCCACTCGACGCTCAGCCACCAATCCGGTCTGTCCAGCGGGCCGTCCCAGCGCAAGAGCTGGGTACGGCGCAACGCCTCAACCGACGCGCGGTCCGGGTTGGCGCGCACGGTTCCCTCACCCCGGAAGCCGCTCAGCGATCGGGTATGCACGATCTGACGGAACGTCTGCGTGCACACCTCCCATCCCCAGCGACGGTACAGGCGCACCGTCGCGGCAAACAGCGGTGCGACCGCGGCGCCGCTGTCGCGTGCCGCGGCCACACAGTCGCGCATCAGCGCGCCGGCGACTCCGCGGCGGCGCCACGCCGCGTCGACGACCACCGCCGATATCCCTTGCGCAGGCACCGATCGTCCGCCGAAGAACTCGCCCGTCGGCAGCATGATGTAGCCACCGACGACCTCGCCTCCGATGCGCGCGAGACGCAGCGTGGTATGGGGTTCCGCCGCTTTGAGCCATCGCATGTTGTCCGCGGCATTCCCGGCGAACGACTGAGCATCGATCTCAGCGAATCGCTGCCGCTCCGCGTCGTCGCGGATGTCCGAAATCTCGATGTCGCTCGATGCCTCAACCATCAGGCGCCCGAGTGTACTCGCGGCGTCGCCAACGCCCGAATCGCCGTGATACCTTCCCGGCGCGCATCCCTGCGCCCGTGCCGGTGAGATGGAGGAACGTGAGATGACGACTCCCGCGATGGGCGAGCCCGGTTGGATCGATCTCGGGAGCTCGGACGTCAACGCCTCACACGCGTTCTACACGGCCCTCTTCGGCTGGACCGTCGACGTCGTCCCGGACGGAGGCGGATACGGGATCTTCCGGCTCGACGGCAAGCAGGTCGCCGGGGTTGGGCCGCGCACGAGCGAGGAAGCACCCTCCGCCTGGACGGTGTACGTCCTCACCGATGACGCCGCAGCGTCGGCCGGGAAAGTGACCGAGGCAGGCGGGACCGTGATCGCCCCGCCGTTGGAGGTGATGACCGCTGGGACCATGGCGATCGTCGCCGACCCGTCGGGAGCGGTCATGGGGCTCTGGCAGCCCAACGAGCACCGCGGGTTCGAGATCATGCGGGTCGCTGGCGCCTATTGCTGGGCGGAGCTCAACGCGAAGGACCTTCCCAGCGACAAGCTCTTCTACTGGAACGCCTTTGGCTGGGACCCGGCCGAGTCGACCGTCCCCGGCACCAACTACACCGAGTTCAAGGTGCGCGGAGAGAGCGTGGCCGGCGCCCTCCCCATGGATCCCGAAGCCCCGCCGGATGCGCCGTCGAACTGGCTCGTCTACTTCGCCGTCGACGAGGCTGATGCGACCGTCGCAAAGCTCACCGAACTCGGTGGGGGCGTTCATCACCCGGCGTCCGACATCCCCGGAGTGGGGCGATTCGCCGTCGTCCACGACCCGCAGGGTGCCGTCTTCGCGATCCTCCAGGGCACGCCGGCCGCAACCTCCTGACGCGGCCCGCCGGATTGGTAGGACGCGGAGTCGGGCTACCCTTAGTCCATGGACGCCGGGCCTGCCGCCGCGCGCACTGATCCCGCACGCCTCGACGCGTACGACCACACGAGCGTGGAAGCGCGGTGGCGCCGGATCTGGAGCGAGCGCGGCGATTACCGCACGCAGCTCGACGACCCCGAGCGACCCTTCTACAACCTGATGATGTTCCCGTACCCCTCCGCGGAGGGATTGCACGTGGGGCACATCATCCCGTTCGCCGGCGGGGACATCTACGGGCGCTGGCGGCGGCTCATGGGCGACACGGTCTTCGAGCCGATGGGCTTCGACGCCTTCGGGATTCACTCCGAGAACTACGCGATGAAGATCGGCGAGCACCCGGCCGTGGTGATGCGCCGGGCGGTGAGCAACTTCCGTGAGAACCAGCTCGCGCGCATCGGGTCGATGTTCGACTGGAGCCACCAGGTCAACACCGCGGACCCCGCCTACTACCGGTGGACGCAGTGGCTGTTCGTGCAGCTCTTCAACGCGGGGCTCATCGAGTGGCGCGAGGGAGCCGTCAACTGGTGCCCGTCGTGCCTGACGGTCCTCGCCGACGAGCAGGTCGAGCAGGGCCGCTGCGAGCGCTGCCACACCGTGGTGCAGACGCGCTACCTCCGGCAGTGGTGGATCAAGATCACCCGATACGCACAGGAGTTGCTCGACGCGCTCGACACCCTCGACTGGTCGGAGTCCACCAAGACGATGCAGCGCAACTGGATCGGGCGCAGCGAAGGCGCGACCATCCTGTTCGACCTCGAGGGCTGCCGGCGAAAGGACGTCACGGTCTACACCACGCGGCCGGACACGCTCTTCGGCGCGACGTTCCTCGTCATCGGTGCCGACCATCCGGAGCTCGAGGAGTTTGTGCCGCCCGACAGGATCGGCACGGTCAACGCCTGGCGCAACAAGTTCCCTCCGACAGCGGGAGAACCGGACTTCTCCGTCGGCATGGAACTCGGGTCATTCGCGATCCATCCGCTCACCGGGGCGCGGCTTCCCGTGTGGGCGGCGCCGTACGTGCTCGGCGGCTACGGCACCGGGGCGATCATGGCCGTGCCGGCGCATGACGCCCGTGACTGGGCCTTCGCGCGAGCGCACGGCCTCCCGATCGTCGATGTGATCAGCGGCGGTGACAGCGGCGAGGCACCGCACTCCGGGAACGGCGTGATGATCAACAGCGGCGAATTCGACGGTGCGACGACCGAAGAGGGCAAGCGCCGGGTCGTCGAGCGGCTCACCGAGTTGCGCCGCGGCCAGACCAGCGTGCAGTACAAGCTGCGCGACTGGCTCATCTCACGGCAGCGGTACTGGGGACCGCCCATCCCGATCATTCACTGCCCCAAGGACGGTCCCGTCGCGGTTCCTGAACAGGACTTGCCCGTGCTCCTGCCGGAGATCGAGGACTTCCGTCCGCGCGGTACCGGCGTGTCGCCGCTCGCGACGGTGGAGGACTGGGTCAACGTCACGTGCCCGAAGTGTGGCGGCCCCGCGCGACGTGAGACGGACGTGAGCGACACCTTCCTCGACTCCGCCTGGTACCACCTCCGGTATCCGTCCACTGATTTCGACGACGTCCCGTTCGACAAGGACCGTACGGACACATGGCTCCCGGTGAACATGTACATCGGCGGCAACGAGCACGCTGTTCGACATCTGCTCTACGCACGGTTCGTCATGCGTGTGCTGTACGACATGGGGCGTGTCCCCGCTCCCGAGCCGTACACCCGATTCCGCGCGCACGGCATGATCATCATGGACGGCGCCAAGATGTCGAAGAGCCGGGGCAACGTGCTCAACCCGGACGAGTACATCGACCGCTACGGTGCCGACACGGTACGCCTGTTCATGATGTACCTCGGCCCGTACACCCTCGGTGGCGACTTCCGCGACAAGGGCATCGCCGGGATGACACGGTTCCTGCACCGGACATGGCGCGCCACGCAGCTCGCCACCCGCGACGACCTCGACGGCGACGAGGTGTTGGAACGTCGCCGCCACCGGCTCATCCAGCAGGTGGAGGACGACATTGGCGAGTTGCGCTACAACACGGCGATCGCCTATCTCATGGAGTTCGCGCGCGCGCTCGACCATGAGGTGTCGTCGGGCGCCGGCAGGCGCATCGACGCCGAGACGTTGCTCAAGCTGCTCGCCCCGTTCGCGCCCTTCGTCACAGAGGAGATCTGGGACCGCCTGGGCCACGAGACGTCGGTACATGAACGCGGGACGTGGCCCGCGTACGACCCTGCGCTAGCGGCACCGCAGCGCGCCACGATCGCTGTCACCGTGAACGGCAAGCGTCGCGCCGACTTCGAGGTTGACGCCGGCACGTCCGAGGAGGCGTTGAGCGCGCTCGCTCTCGCGCAGCCGCGCATCGCGGAGCTGCTCGGTGGTCAGACCCCTCGCAAGGTCATCGCGGTCGTGGACCGGATCGTCAACATCGTCACCGCCTGACGTCCAGGCGCATCGGCGCGTGCTCGATGCCATCCTCGATCCATCGTTCGCCGTGCTCCACGAAGCCGAATGTCCCATACCACTCAACGAGATACGCCTGCGCGCTGAGCACGATCGGCGGCCCCGCCAGCTCGATCGCGCGGCGCATCAGCGCACTCGAGTAGCCGCGTCCGCGGGCAGCGGCGTGCGTCGCGACACGTCCGATGCGATGACCGCCGCCTGCCTCCTGCAAGAGCCGCAGCGTGCTCACGACCACGCCGTCCGCGCCCTCGATCCAGAGATGCCGGGTCTCGGCATCGGCGTCGCTCGCGTCGATGTCCGGATACACGCAGTTCTGCTCCACGACGAAGACGTCCTGCCGCACGGCGAGGATGCCGAGCAGCGCGCGAGGGGTCAGCTCGTCGAGGCGGGCTGCGTGAACGTCAGGGAGCTCGCGGTCGCTCAGCTCGTCGCCTGCGGCTCGACTGCGGCCGTGCAGAACGAGCAGCGCTTCGCGGCTTTGGGAATGATGCTCAGGCACTCGGGGCACGCGCGGGTGTTCGACTCGCCTGGCTCTGTCGGCTTGGCAAGCCGTTGCTGCATGCGGTGGTACGGCATGACGAAGAAGAAGTAGACGCCTGCGGCGATCAGGATGAACGTGATCACCGCGGTCAGGAACGCTCCGTACGTGATGTGGCTGCCGTTGATGGTCAGCACCAGCGAGTTGAAGTTCGGCTTGCCGAAGGGGATGGCGATGATCGGGTTGATCACGTTCGCGACGAGCGCGGTGACCACGGTACCGAATGCCCCGCCGATGACGAACGCAACCGCGAGCTGCACCACGTTGCCCTGGTTGAGAAAGTCGCGAAAGCCCTTCATCCGATGTCCTCCAGCCCCATGATCCCAGCCCCACGATCTACGTGGTATTCGCGCCCGGGGCGCCGACCCCAGATGGGGTCAGCATGGTGACACAGACCCCGGTCCAGCAGTGGGTGCTGCGAGGCGAGTAACCATTGAGACCGGGCGGCGGGGGATCACCCGGCTCGTACACGTACCAGACGGTGTGCGTGGTGGGCGAGGGCACGGGCATCGACTGCAGCACCGCGCCCGACGGATACACCGCCGTCCCCCAGAACCAGGGCACCGTCGATGCCATCGAACGTGTGCGGGCGTCGAGGGCATGGTCGCCGTAGTAGAGGACGAGCAGGTACTGGCTGGGATATGCGGCGATGACGTCGTGGGGTCCCGCGGAGCGCTCGAGCGCTGCGACGGCCCCAGGCGTGTCGGGGTTGGTCACGCTGGTGACGGTGGCAAGGGTGACCACCGCCGTCACGGCTGCTGCCGCAAAGCCCACGCCCCGCCACGGGACGAGTGCCAGCCCTGCTCCGACGAGCGGGAAGATCGGCGCCCACGCAGTGCTGAAGTACCGACCGTCCTCGAGTGGGTGCCAGAAGCTCACGAGGATGACCACCGCGACCGCGATCCCGCCGGTGAGCGCAAGGATGGAGGCTGCCTGGTCCTCATCGCGACGGAGCCGGCCACGGCAGAGCACGACCGCCGCGAGTCCCACCACTCCGGCGGCAACGCTCGCAGTCTCGAGGATGCGTATCCCCACGTAGCCGGTCACCCAGGTGTTGATCGGCGGCCCGATGAAGAACTGCACGAGAGCCCCCAACAGGCTCACGACGGTCAGCTTGGGCACCCAGAATCCGCCGGCGCCATGGCTCAGCTGGCTGCTCGCGACAACCAACCACGGCGCCAGGCTCACGACGGTCGCGATCCCGAGGCACCCGACCAGCAGCACGGTCCTCGGGCGCCGGCGTGCATTCAGGATCGCGACCGCGAGGACCTGCGCCAGCACCGCGAAGAGGGCGAAGTACACCGTGTAGACGGCGAGGATCGACATCCCGGCGTAGAGCGCCCAGCGCAGCAGCGAAGGCCGCTCGAGGGCGCGGAGCAGGCAGAGCGTCGATGCGAGGACGAGCGCCGTCGCGATCATGTACATGCGCGCGTCCAGCGAGCTGACCAGCAGCGCTGGACCGACTGCGGCGATGATCGCGGCCCAGGTGCCGCCGGCATCGCCGGCAACCCGCCTGCCGAGCGCCGCGATGATCGGGATCGCCGCGACGCCCGCGAGCGCCGGAGCGAGCCGCAGAGCCGCCGGGCTCGTCGAGACCGTGGCAACCAGGCGCTCGATCAGATAGAAGAGTGGCGGAGCGCTGTCGTGGCGAACGACTGTGAGCATCGAGCCGAGGGACCGCTGCACGGTCAGCGCGGTGAACGCCTCGTCGCGCCACAACGGCTGGTAGCCGAGCAGCGCCACCCTGGCCGCGAGCCCGGCGAGGGTGATCAGCCAGATCCTTCCTGCGTATCCCCGCATCATCGACACTCACGATACGGCCGCGGTCCGGACGCGCGGCGCCTGTGCTCGGTCAGCCGGTCGTCGCCACCGCCGGCTCGGGCACCACCTCGAACGCCACCGGCGTGCCGTTCGGATCGACGGCAACCACGTGCGCGCCGGCTGCGAGCGGCGCCCCCACGGCGGCGGCGATGTCCGCGATCGACGGCGCGATCACCAACGAGTAGACGGCAGGGTTGCCGACCGCGCGCATGGGTTCGATGATGGTCGGCAGGCGTCCTGCGTCGAGGAACTGCACGTCCATCGCGTTGTAGCGGTCCAGGATGAGCAGGGTGGACGGTCCACCGTCGGTCGCGTTGTTCACCGCCGCGCTCGCGAGGGCCACATCGGCGAACGTGAACGGCGAGTATCGGTCCGCGACCGGGCGGTTGACGTACGTCACGGCCGACGCGATGCCGACTCCCGCAACCGCGATCGCGCACACCGCCCAGGCGGCCCGCGTGACAGCCGTTGCGGTGACGCCGCTGAGACGTGGCGCGAGAGTCCGTGCGATGTCGACCGCTTCGAGGCAGCCGAGACCGACGCCCGCGGCGATGTACGGCGCCAATCCGAGCGAGCGCAGGAAATGCGGCGCGAACCCCTCGGTCGCGAGCAGCGGAGGGAGCAGGAACATGACGAGTCCGAGCAGCACCAACGCGTGACCGTGGTCATCGCGCCGGCGCCAGCAGCGCCATATCCCCAGGGCGAACGGCACGAAGAGCAACGGTCCGAGCAGTGGCAGCGCGCGGACATCGTGCCGCTCGTTGGGGTCGCCGGTGACGACGAACATGCCGATCGTGCGGAGCACGTGCACCGGGTAGCTGTCCGGTGACCCGGCTCCGACGTAGAACGCTGAGACCGACGCGGCGCGGCCGAAGTAGCCGGATGCGTCGGTGACGGCGGTCACGATCATCGGTGCGGCCACGACGAGAAAGGCCATGAGCGCCCAGCGCCACGTCGCCCGCATTGCCGTGAACCGATCCCGATCACGCGCGCGGATCCAGAGCAGCCACAGCACTGCGAGCAACGGCAGCAGCTTCAGGGGCTGATACGTCCAGAGGCCGAGCGCGATTGCGGCGCCCGCCATCGCCGCACTGGCGCGTCCCGGGCGGTCCCCCCAATGCAGCATCGCCGCGAGCGCGAGCGCGCCGAACGCGACCGTGAGGATGTTCTCGAAGCCGTCGCGCGAGATGGCGATCAGCCAGAGCGAGCCGGCCGCCCAGGCCATCGCGAGGAGTGCCGCCGCGCGGCCGAACCGGCGTGTCGCGACGTACGTTGCGACGACGCCTGCGACGCCGACCCCCGCCGCGGTGCCGCGCAGGGTGAACACCGAGGACGCGAACACCTTGAACACCGCGGCGAGGAGATACGTGAAGGGCGCGCCGAGGCCGCCGTTGATGTCGAAGAAGAGTGGGTGGTAGCCGGGGACGGTCAGCAGCTTCTGGGCGCTGAGCCCAAACGCCGCCTCGTCCGGATAGAGCCCGCCCGGCTGCGTGCTGAGGCTCCAGAAGCGAACGACGATTGCGGCGAGGGTGATCAGGACGGCGGCCGTAGCCTCTGCTGCGGTCGCCGTCCCGAGGCGTCGTGCGACGCCTGTTATGCGGGTGATCCGGCCCCCGTCAACTCGAGGCTGGACCGGTGCAGGAGGGTCCTGGTCGCCGAGATGCGGCAGGCCAGCATCTCCAGAACGTCATCGAGCTGGTCCCGCAGCACGGATTCCAGCTCGATTGGGTGGTTGTCGATCTCCCGCAGCAGCGCCGACAGCCGGAGCGCTTTCTGATCAATCTTCGCAACGACCTCCTGCGGTGCGGCAGTTGCGGTCACGTGATTCGGCTCCATCCAGGTCCTCCGTCAGCGGTAGGTGGATACCACCAGAGTAGGCAGTGGGATGGTGGATGTCCAGCGATGATCTGGTCTCAACTCATCGACCAATTGCGGCGCGTGACACGCGCTATCCGGCGAACCATCGCCGGATCCGGCCGGCGCCGAATTCGACCTTCTCGGCCGCCAGCGCATGCGACGGCTCGGCATACCCCCCGAACGGCGCCTTGCCCTTGACGAAGGTCACGTCGACCCGGGCGACCTCATGGTTCCCGAACGCGAGGTAGCACATGCCGCTCCCGCCGTACGTTGCCGTCGGCGCGGTGCCCCGGATCATGGCGATGATCCGATCGGCGACCACGGCAGCCTGGCCCTCGGAGAACACGCCGGCTTTCGGAGTGCCGACGCTGGTCACGTCGCCGACCGCGTAGACCCCGGGGAAGGCGGTTTCCAGCGTCAGGGAGTCCACGGGGATCCAGCCGTCGACCGTCATCCCGGACTCCTCGACGACCTTCGGCACTCGGTGCCGGGGAATCCCCAGGAACAGGTCGTACGGCAGTTCGGTGCCGTCACTCAGGATCGCCACCTTGCGGGCCGGGTCGGTCTCGCGCACCGCACGGTCCGGGTACCAGCTGATCCCTCGCTCCTCGAATGCGGTGAGCAACGCCGCAGACGCCGGGAGCGACGGCGGAATCGGCACGCCCAACGGGATGACGAGCGCGATCGAGGAGCGCTCGCGCAGCCCTCGGCGCGTGAGGAAGTCGTGCATCAGCAGCGCGGCCTCGCTCGGTGCCGGCGGGCACTTGAACGGCGTCGACGTCACGCCGACGACGACGCGACCGCCATCGAACCTGCTCAGGACATCACGCAATGCGAACGCGCCCTCGACCGTGTAGAACTCGTGGCCGCCCTCGACGAGCCCGGGCGTTGCGGCGGGGTCGAGATCAGCTCCCAGCGCCACGACGAGAATGTCGGCGTCGAAGGTCCCCGCGTCCGTCACGACGCGTCGCGCCGCAGGATCGATCGACCGGATCGTCGACTGCACGAACCGGACCCCGGGCTTGGCGGTGTCCCGATATGGGTGACGCGCCTCAGCAGCCGGTGCCTGTCCGAACATGACGTCGAGCTTGGAGAACCCGAAAACGAAAGCGTCGCTCTCGTCGATCAGGACGACACCGGCGTCGTTCCCGAACTCAGTGGACAGCCGGCTCGCCAGCTCGAGGCCGGCGAACCCCGCGCCGAGCACCACAACTCGCATGGGCGCGAGGATAGCCGAGGGGGCACCGGGCGCTCCGACCCGACGCAACATCTTCGATACCTTCCGGTCATCGTTTCGCAAGCCGTATCCCGGAAGCTGGTGCGAGCGACTTGATCTTTGATGAATCCCTGCGAGGCGGCGAGACACTGGCAGAGCCCAACCGCCTCAGTCACGCCGTAGAGGCCGCGCAGCGCGGCGATGCACATGGGTGGTCCGAGCTGTTCGACCGCTTTCACCCGGACGTGCACGCGTACGCGCTCGCCCGGCTCCGCGATCTCACAGCCGCGGAAGACGTGACCCAGGAGGTGTTCGTCGCCGCCGTGCACTCGATCCGGTCCCTTCGCGATCGACGCGAGCCGGCCGTGCAGGCGTGGTTCCTGCACATCTGCCGCCACAAGGTCATGGACCACTTCCGGCAGAACAAACGGCGCGAGGCGACGTACTTCGCGTCCCCGCCTGCCGTGCAACCGGATCCGAGCACGATCGCCGAAACCGCACTCGAGTCGGCACGCGTCAGCCGGGCGATGGCCGAACTCACCGACGAACAGCAGGACATCCTCGTGCGCCGGTTCGTCCTCGATCAGTCGCTCGACGATGTCGCGTCGACCACCGGTCGAAGCGTCGGCGCCGTGAAGTCGATGCAACACCGGGCACTGGAGTCGCTGCGGCGCGTGCTCGACAGAACGAGGGCGGCATGACCGACGACATCGAAGCACGGCTGTCGGCGTCGCTCGAAGCGTGGAGGACGGCCAGCCGCCGTCAGCCCCGCTCGCATGCCACGGCACGGGCTCGCGATGCGATGCTCGTCGCCCTGAGCTCCGCGGCTCCCATCAAGCGGAGACCGTTCATGATGCTCAGACCACGCTTCGCGCACTCCGGAGCGATCGCAGCGGCGGCAACGGTGATCGCGGCGGCGGGCGTCGCTGCGGCCGGATGGAACGCGCCGCCCGGGTCGGCGCTATTCGTCATCCGCGCGACGCGACAGAGCGTCCAGCTGAAGCTCCCTGGAACGAACGATGCGGCACTGCATCTGCAGTTCGCTGAGCAGAGCCTCGCCGAGGCTCGTGACCACATCAACCCCGTGCAGAGTCTCGCGGACGCTCGGGACGAGCTGAACGCTGCGTTCCCCGAGCTGCCGGCTGACCGCACGGCTGCCCTGTGGAGCCGCTATCAGGCGGACGAAGCCACGCTCACCCGCGAGGAGTCGGATCTCGAGGGCGACGAAGGGTCGCCGCAACCGAGCGCCGGCGTTCCGGGGGTCCCCACCGAGGACACTCCAGGTCGGCCTGGCTCGTCCCCATCCGACGACATTGAGAGCCCGAGTGCGGGACGGAGCGCCGGACCCTCGCCGTCGCAGTGGGGTGGTGACAGCGGCGGTAGCGACGACGGCACGCCCGGGCCGACCGGGTCCGGCACGCCACGCCCCGACAACTGAGGCTCAGCCCCGGCGCTCGGTCCCGATGACCAGCGCCAGCGCCAGCCGCGGGCACTGGGCGACCGCGCGCTCCGCGAGCCTGATCACCGCCGGGTCCTCCAGCGGGTGCTCGGTGATGATCGGATACCCCCAGTCGTCCAGGGTCACCGCCTCAGGCACGATCTCCGCGCAATACCCGGCCCCGTCGCACCGGATCGGATCGACGCGCAGACGCACGCCGCGGTTCATCGCCAGCCCCATTGCGTCCGCGACGGCCGCGTGAATGCGCTTGCCCTCCTGGACGGGCACGGGTGCCCCGCGATGTGCCGCTCGACGTCGTCAGCGAACACGTCGAGTGCGCTCTCCGCGTTGTGGACCGCACCGTCCGGATGGTGGCAGGCGCCCCGTCCTTTGATCTGGGACGCCCAGCGACGCATGCGCGCGAGATCGCCGTGATCTGCGTCGCCGGCAGCGAGCCGCGACATGGCCGCCGCGATATCGGGAAGCCCGTACACGCAGGGTCCGCATTGGCCGGCGCTCTCGTGCGCCATGTATCTCAGGATGTGTGCCGTCTCCTCGATGCCGCAGCCGTCGCTTCCGAGCACCGCCACGATGCCGCACCCGAGGGAGGTGTCCTCGGGGCACAGGGTCGTGTGGGGGGAGCTCCGTGGGTCGAGCCAGGTCCCTGCATAGCCACCGATCAGCACGGCGCGCGGCAGCGAGAGGACGCCGCCCGCGGCGCCCAGGGCGTCGACAAGCCTCGAGCCCATCTCCACCTCAAAAACGCCGGGCCGGCGGACGTCGCCTGACACCGTGACGAGGCCCGTGCCCGGGGTCTCGTCCGTGCCGCACCCCCGGAACCAATCGTCCCCGTACCGTGCGATGAGCGCCGCGTGAACGAGCGTCTCGGTGTTCTGCACGAGCGTTGGGCGGCCGAGCACCCCTCGTTCGGAGGGATGCGGCGGCGCGAAGGATGGTTTCGACGGCCCACCGTTGATTCGACGGACCACCGACGACGACTCGCCGGCGACGTAGCGATGCCTGGTCGCGACCAGGCGAACGGACACGTCGCGCCGTCCCTCATGCCGGCGTTCGGCAAGCGCGTGGTTGAGTGCTCGCGTCGCGCCGCGGGCAGGACGCGACAGATAGATCACGACCGCGTCGGCGCCGATGGTCTCGGCTGCGATCAGCGCGCCGTCGATGACGAGGTGCGGCCGGTGTTCGACGAGCAGCCGGTCTTTCGCGGACAGCGGTTCGCCTTCGGATGCGTTCACGACAACCGTCGAGGGCCCGCGGTCCTGCGCAGCGTTCGCTACCGCGCGCCATTTGCGGTGCGTCGGGAACCAGGCGCCGCCGCGACCGCGCAGGCCACTGCGCTGCATCACGTCGAGGAGCCACTCGCCCCCCACGGGCCGTCTGCCATGCCGGGCCTCATGGGACGCGAGGCGCTCAGCGCCGTGACCGAGATCCGGTCCCGCGAGGAGTCGCGGGCGCATCTCGCGCTCGTCGGACTCGTCGGTTTCCGAGGGCGGGATGACCCGCAACGTCACCGCCATCAGAGCGGCCCTGAGGTCACGATTCGTGCCGTGATCGAGGGGCCGGTCCCGTAGAGGGTGATCACCAGGCGCGTCTTTCCGCAGACGGCATAGATCGACACGCCGACGCGAGCGGGCACGGCCGAGCAGACCGGGTGTCCTCCGCGATCGACGGTGAGCTGCGGGAGGGTCTCCGTGGGGCCGGCGGGGACGATCGTCACGGTGATCGTGCTGTCCACGGTGTCGCGCAGCGCGATGTCCACGGCGTTGGCGCTCCGGGTGAGGACGCCGATCATGGGATCTGCGAATCCGTGTCGATCCGGCCGTGCCGACGGGGTCGCCGACGACGCCAGGATCGAGGTGGGCGTACCGGCGATGGCGGCCCAGCCCGGTTGCAGCGGCCCTTCGACGGCCCACGCACAGATGGCGTAGACGGTGGAGACCGCGAGCCCTGCGCAGGCGAGCCGCACAGGGACGGTCCGCCACCGTCCCACGAGCAGCCGCCGGGCGAGCATGAGGAGCACCGCTGCCACGCAGGCCGCGGTGATGCCGAGCGCCCATGGTGCCTGCGAATCCGACCCCGTGCCGAGCCCGTGCACGAGTGCGAGCGGCCACGACGCGTACGCGCCCCAGTGGACGAGCTTCCAGAGCCGGGGGCCGATTCGATTCCGGAGCAGGCTCGTGGCGGTGACGGCGACCAGCACCTCAGCCGCGAGGACGCCGAGGCCGAGCCACATCGTGCGATACGCGCCGGCAAACGGGATCGCGGCATCGATCGGGCGGATGCCGGCAAAGGGGTCGGCCACGGCGGCGGTGATATGCACCGCGAGCAGCAGGAGCGTGAAGAGCGCGATGTTGCGATGCAGGGACGCGGTCACGAACCGCGGGGTTCGCCGGCCTTCGATGCGAACCGAGGTCATGATGCCGAGGATCACGACGACCGTGAGACCGACGAGAGTCATCATGCCGGCCCCGCGTGTGGCGAACCAGAGCGGGCTCGGGGTGGTCGCCGCGACGACCGTCTGGAGCGTGCTCAACGGTCCTCGGGCCACGGGCCGACGGTGACCACGGAACCGTCCCGCCGTGCCAGCCGCGCGGGGAGATCCCGATCGCTGAGCCACGAAAGGGCCTGCTCGCCCAGCACGATCGCGCATGTGGCGGCGGCGTTCGCCTCCGCGCATGACGCTGCGGCGACGCTCGTCATCACCCAGGGCGACACGGGCGGCAGCCCGGTCGACGGATCAAGGATATGGTGCAGGACCTCGCCCCCGCGCCGCCACGTTCTGCTGTCGGTGCCGGACGTTGCCAGGCCGCCGTCGAAGATCTGCACGTCCTGCCAGAGGTCCGCATCGGCGGCCTCGGTGACCCGAACCCGCCAACCCCCGGTCACGGGCGGTCCGGCAACGGCGACGTCACCGCCGCAGGAGACGAGAACGCCGACACCGACACGGCACGCGGCCGCGTGGGCCGCCTGGTCCGCTGCCCAGGCCTTTCCCACCGCGCCGAGGTCGAGGGATGCGGCTGCCGGAAGCTCGACGGTCTGCCTGTGGCGGTCGTGGACGATGCAGGACCAGCCCGGGGCGGAGCGGATCTCGACATCGATCGGCGGCCCGTCGAGCACCATGTCCTTGAAGGTGACGGTGTATCCGAGGCGCTCGATGAGCGCGCCGATCGTCGGGTCGACGAGCCCGTCCGTGGCGGCCGCCGCGTCGAGCGACGCCGAGATCGCGGCGCCGAGGAGCTCGGACACCTCCACGGGGCCGGTTCCCGCGGCCTGGTTGAGGCGGGACAGCTCCGAATCAGGCTGAAACCTGCTGCATGTGCGGTCGATGGCCGTGACAACGGCGCGGGCGCTGGCGGTTGCGAGGTCGAGTGCCCCTGGATCGGCGGCACTCACCACGATCGTCGACCCCATTGACCGAAACGAAGCGCTCGTCAGCACGGATGGCTGGGGGTCGAGTGGCACACCGGCGGAGGGGGAGGTGCCGGCGGCGGCGCTGAGGAGCCCGGGGCCCGGTGCGGCGGGGAGACACCCCTCGTCGACGTCGGTATGCCGCCGGCTGAGGCGGGAGCGTGGACGACCTGAATGATCACCATCGGCGTCGGCCGAGCCGATTGCGCCGGGGCGGTCTCCGGGGGGATCGGCGGCACCAGTGCGGCACCATGTGCCGGCTGCGCCGCCGCAAACGCGGCTGCGCTCGCTGCCGTCAGCGCGCCGGTGAGGGCAACTCCCCCGGCCACGCCGCCCGCCGTCCATGCGGCGACGCGGCGAAAGGCACGATCACGGTCGGATGGGCGGTATTCCGGCATGTCAGCCGTCCCCTCCGCCACCGCAGTCGTCGTAGCACGGCGTCGGCGTCGGGTTTCCGGTGCTCGCCGACGTTGGGGTCGGCTCGTATGCCGGCGTCGAAGCCGGCGCGGGGGACCGCCGCGGCGGGTCGGCGACGATGATCTGCTCGTGGATGATGGGCGGCGGTGTGGGCGCGGGGAACAGGCTGTCGGCGCGAAGTGGCGCCGGCGGCACCTGTGCCGCGGCCGCATGCATCTCGGCGCCGAGAGCGTCGAACGGTCCGATCCTGCCCGCCGCGGCGAGGCCCGTCACCGCGCCGGTCAGGCCGATGAGGACCGCTGTGGTCACGAGGTGGGGTCTGTGAAGAGGGCGCATGGTTCTCCTTCAGCTGGGGGTGGTCTGACTGCACCAAGTCCTCGCAACCAAGTCGCGCGGGAACGGCGCGGGGATACGGGGAGCGGGCCGCCGCATCCCGAATCGAGGCCACCCGTTGCCCAGGCACTAAACTGGCGACTGCCGGTTCGACCGACCGGGCGCGGATGGCGGAATCGGTAGACGCGCGGGATTTAGGATCCCGTGGGGCGACCCGTCCGAGTTCGAGTCTCGGTCCGCGCACGGCGTCACCCCCAGGCACGAGAGATGAGCACCACATGACCGACATAGCCGCGAAAGGCGACCCAGGCGCGCAAGCCAACTCAGGAATGACCGTCAGCCTCGAGCGCAAGGCTGCTTCGCAGGTCGCCCTGCAGGTCGAGGCGACGCCGGCGGAGGTCGACGCCGCGATCGAGGCGTCGCTCCGGCGTCTCGCCTCACGCGTGCGTATCCCCGGGTTCCGACCCGGCAAGGCGCCGGCGGCGATGGTCGAGCGCGCGGTGGGCTGGGAGACCGTTCGCCACGAGACGGTCGACCACCTGGTGCCCGACCTGTACCTGCGAGCGGTCGAAGAGGTCGGCGTCGAGCCGATCGGCGACCCGGACCTCGACCTGGGCGAGCTCGAGCGCGACAAGCCGCTGAAATTCACCGCCACCGTGACCGTCAAGCCAGAGGTCGACCTGCGCGACTACCTCTCGCTCCGTGTCCCGATGGAGACCACGGAGATCACCGACGCCAACGTCGACGAGGCGATCATGGCGGCTCGTCGCACGCACGCCGAGCTCGTGGAGGTCGACCGTGCGGCGCAGGCTGGCGACGTCATCAAATGCATCCTGGTCATGCGCCGTGGCGATGAGATCCTGACCGGCGGTGACAACGTCGAGCGCGACCTCGAGCTGAACCGCGAGGAGGTCATCCCCGCGATCGTCGATGGCGTCATCGGGCTGACCGCAGGGCAATCGCGCACCTTCGAGACCGTGCTGCCCCAGGACTACCGCCAGGAGGAGCTTCGAGGCGCCGCGGTCACCATCGACGTGAGCGTTCACGCCGTCCGCGAGCGCGAGCTGCCACCCGAGGACGACAGCCTCGCGGTGCTTGACGGCCACGGGACGACCCTGGACGAGCTTCGCGAGTACTACCGCACGACCCTGGCGGCCGAAGCGGTCGAGCAGGACCGCGAAGCGCACGAGGGTGCCGCGCTGGAGGCCCTTCGCGACCACGTGCGAGTCGACGTCCCCCAGCCGATGATCGATCGTGAGATCGACCGCCAGCTCGCCGACCTCGAGTATCGCCTCGGCTCACTCGGCCTCCCGCTCGACCGCTACCTCGAGATGAGCGGGTCGAACATGGAAGCGCTGCGCACCGAGCGCCGCGATGCCGCCGCGAGCCGGGTCCGTCTGGAGCTCGCCCTGGACGCGCTGGCCGTCGCCGAGGGCATCGAGGTCGATGAGAACCAGGTGCAGCGCGAGGCGCGCGCGGTTGCCGAGGGACGCCGGATGGATGCCTCCCAGCGCAAGCGTCTCGAGGACATCGCGCGGCGCGACCTTCGGCGTCGAGCCGCCGGCGAGCGGCTCCTGGAGATCGTCACCCCGGAGGGGTCCGGGTTCGTATCGACCTGACGTCTGAGGCATCGCGGCCGCGGGTACCCTCTGCCGCGATGCCCCGGCCGGTGATCCGCGTTCGCGACCTCGTGAAGACCTACGGAAAGGTCGAGGCGGTTCGCGGCATCGACCTCGAGGTCGGCCCGGGCGAGATCTTCGGGTTCCTCGGTCCTAACGGAGCGGGCAAGTCGACCACGATCAGCATCCTGTGCACGCTCATCCGCCCGACCTCCGGCATCGCCGAGGTCGCGGGGTTCGACGTTCGCGAGCATCCGAGTGCGGTTCGAGCCCGGATCGGACTGGTCTTTCAGGACCCCTCGCTCGACGGCCAGCTGACCGGGCGGGAGAACCTCGAGTTCCACGCATACCTGTACGGGCTGCCCGCGGCGACCCGCAAGCAGCGCATCGACGACGCACTGGCGATCGTCGACCTGGCGGATCGCGCCGGCTCGACGGTGATGACGTACTCGGGTGGGATGCGCCGCCGGCTCGAGATCGCACGGGGAATCCTCCACTACCCGCAGGTGCTGTTCCTCGACGAGCCGACGCTCGGACTCGATCCGCAGACGCGGAACAACATCTGGGAATACCTCCACACCGTGCGCCGGCGCGAGCACATCACGATCTTCATGACCACGCATTACATGGACGAGGCCGAATTCTGCGATCGCATCGCCATCATCGACCAGGGCAGGATCGTCGCGCTCGGAACGCCCGCGGAGCTGAAGACGAAGGTCGGTGGGGACGTGGTCACCATCACCACTCCGGACATGGAGCGTGCCGCGGAGGAGTTGCGGTCGGTGATGCACCTCGAGTCGACTCAGCTCGACGGCACGCTGCGCGTCGAGGTGTCGGACTCGGCGTCGTTCGTGCCGCGACTGTTCTCAGAGCTGACCGTACCGATCTCGGCGGTGAGCGCGAGGCGACCCAGCCTGGATGACGTGTTCCTCAAGCTCACGGGTCGAGAGATTCGCGAGCAGGCGACCACGTCCCTCGATGCCATGCGACGTATGGGCAGGATGTGGGGAGGCGCACGACGATGAGCGAGCAGGCCTTGACGGCGGCGACCGCACCGCACGCGCAGACGGTCAACATCCGCGGCGCAACGCTGCGCGCGATCATCATCATCTGGCGGCGCGACCTGATTCGCTACTGGCGCGATCGCATGCGTGTGCTCGGATCGCTCGCGCAACCGATCCTGTTCCTGTTCGTGTTCGGCAGCGGGCTCAGCTCCGCGCTTCGCGGCAGCACCGGGGGTCTCGGCGGGTCAGGATCCTCGCTGCAGTACGTGCAGTTCATCTTCCCCGGCATCATCGGCATGTCGGTGCTCTTCACATCGATCTTCGGTGCGATGTCGATCGTCTGGGATCGCGAGTTCGGGTTCCTCAAGGAGGTCCTCGTCGCACCGATCCACCGCTCCGCGGTCGCGATCGGCAAGACGCTCGGTGGCGCGTCGCAGGCGATGATTCAGGGGCTCGTCATCCTGGTGCTCGCGCCGCTCGTCGGTGTGAAGCTGACCGTCGTGGGTGTCGTCGAACTGGTGCCGGTGATATTCCTGTTTGCATTCGCGTTGAGCGCGCTCGGTGTCGCCGTCGCGGCGCGCATGCGCACGATGCAGGGGTTCCAGGTGGTGATGAACTTCCTGATGATGCCGATGTTCTTCCTGGCCGGCGCGCTCTTCCCGCTCACCGGCAACCTCCCCGCGTGGCTGCTGGTGCTGACGCGGATCGATCCGGCGAGCTATGGGATCGACGCCCTGCGCCGGATCGTGCTCACCGCGTCCGGACTCCCCGCCGGTGTGGTCCACGGCTTCGAGGTCACGCTGTTCGGCTGGACCGTGTCGCTCTGGGTCGAGATGGCGGTGCTGGTCGCCTTCGGCCTCCTGATGACCGGCCTGGCGGTCTACGGATTCCGGCAGCGCGACTGAAAGTGCCTCCTATAATGGAAAACAGAATGAATCCGACCAATCTGATCCCGTACGTCATCGAGACAACCAATCGGGGCGAACGCGGGATGGATATCTACTCGCGGTTGCTCAAAGACCGAATCATCTTCATCGGGACGCCGATCGACGACCAGGTCGCGAACGTCGTCATGGCCCAGCTCCTGTTCCTCGCCGGCGAGGATCCCGAGAAGGACATCTGGCTCTACATCAACTCCCCCGGCGGATCGGTGTATGCGGGCCTCGCCATCTACGACACGATGCAGTACGTCGAGCCCCGCGTCGGCACCATCTGCATGGGCATCGCCGCGTCGATGGCCGCGATCCTGCTTGCGGGTGGAGCTGCCGGCATGCGTCTCAGCCTGCCGAACACCCGCGTGCTCATCCATCAGCCCTCAGGTGGGTTCAGCGGTCAGGCGACGGACATCCAGATCCATGCGCAGGAGATCCTTCGTGTGCGCCGTCGCCTCGATGAGATCCTCGCCCACCACACCGGCAAGCCGATCGAGGTCGTCAACCACGACAGCGACCGCGACTTCTTCATGAGCGCCGAGGAGGCCAAGGAGTACGGCCTCATCGACGAGATCATCCAGGGTCGGATCAAGAGCGTTGGATCGCCGAACGGTGAGAGCAACAGCGGCAAGCCGCCCGGCGCGCCACACGACACGGACACACCCCAGGCGGGTGGCGGTGCAACGGCGCACGCGTGATGCCTAGGCCGGTCGGGCGTGGGGACCACGTGAACACTCAGGGGAGGATGCCGTGACCGAGCGCGACGACCGTCGGCGCCACACGCGCTGTTCGTTCTGCGGCAAGGGCCAGGAGCAGGTGCGGAAGCTCGTCGCCGGCCCTGGTGTGTACATCTGTGACCAGTGCATCGACCTGTGTCAGGAGGTCCTCGAGGAGGACAACCGGTCGACGACGACGAAGCGCGGCAAGCCGGGGACGATTCCGAACCCGCAGGTGATCGCCGCGTCGCTCGATCAGTACGTGATCGGCCAGGAACATGCCAAGAAGGTGCTGTCGGTCGCGGTCTTCAACCACTACAAGCGCATCGCGCACGCGAAGACGAACAGCGACGTCGAGCTGCAGAAATCCAACGTGCTGCTCGTCGGACCGACCGGATGCGGCAAGACGTTCCTCGCGCAGACGCTTGCGCGCATCATCGATGTGCCGTTCAGCATCGCGGACGCGACCAGCCTCACCGAGGCGGGTTACGTCGGCGAGGACGTCGAGAACATTCTGCTGCGCCTCATCCAGGCGGCCGATTTCGACATCGCGCGCGCAGAGCGCGGCATCATCTACATCGACGAGATCGACAAGATCGCGCGCAAGAGCGACAACCCGTCGATCACCCGGGACGTCAGCGGCGAGGGCGTGCAGCAAGCGCTCCTGAAGATCCTCGAGGGCACCGTCGCCAATGTCCCGCCGCAGGGCGGCCGCAAGCATCCGCATCAGGACTTCATCCAGATCAACACGACGAACATCCTGTTCATCTGCGGCGGCGCCTTCGACGGCCTCGAGAAGATCATCGAGCACCGGCTCGGCAAGCGCACCATCGGTTTCAACAGCAAGCCGCGGGGAACGCGCACCAAGGAAACGACCAAGATGCTCCGCGAGCTCCAGGCGCAGGACCTGCTGAAGTACGGGCTCATCCCGGAGTTCGTGGGCCGCCTGCCCATCACCGTCGCGCTCGACTACCTCGACGAGGAGGACATCATCCGCATCCTCACCGAGCCGAAGAACGCGTTCGTCAAGCAGTACCAGAAGTTCTTCGCGCTGGACGATGTCGAGCTCGTGTTCCACGAGGGTGCGCTCCGCGCAATCGCCGAGCGAGCGCTCGCGCGCGGCACCGGGGCCCGCGGACTCAAATCGATCATCGAGGACGTGTTGCTCAACAGCATGTTCGAGGTGCCGAGCCGGCCTGACATCAAACGCTGCGTCATCACGGAGCAGGCGATCGTCGACGGAGTCGAGCCGCTCCTGCTCACCGAGGAGCCCAAGCGGCGCGTCGGAGCGACCGAGGAGGCAGCGCAGGGTCGCACGGCCTGACGGTGAGGCGCAGGGCCATCGCGATCGTGGCGGTGGTCGTCGTCGCCTTCTTCGCTGTCACGCTCATCACCCTGACTCACGTCATCTCGAGCGGGGACCAGGGGTGTTCCGTCCCCGCCCCACTGCCGAACCTGCCCGCGCAGCTGCGTGCGCTCGGAGGCTTCGACCAGTCGTTCGACGCGAACAACCCGGAGGCGCTCGCCGAGGTTGCGGCCAACGCGGCCGGCGCGGTGGACCCGGACCTGGACGGCGCCACCCCGCTTGCCCCCGTGACGGTTGCCGCGCTGACCGCGGGCAGACCGGCTGCAGTCGTCGTGCCGCTCGAGGCGCAGCAGACCCCGGGGACCGGCACACACGTGGCAGCGCTCGTCTCCTTCTTCGTGGGATGCGGCGGCCGCGCGTACTTCGGCTCCGTCGCCGATCTCTCCTCCGGCACGTCTGCGACGACGATCGCGTTTCCCGCGCTGTCACGGGCCGACGCCGGAGCCCGGCTCGGGACGACGGCGCCGCAGTTGGTCTACACGACATCGCCGTTCACGCCCGAATGGCGCAATCCGCAATCCGGGAAAACCATCGCCGCGGGCGAGTGATAGCCGGTCGGCCCATATACTCAATCGCCCAATGGAGAAGCATTTCGACTGGGCCAGCGTGGAGCCGCGCTGGCGCGAACGCTGGCGAGCGCTCGGGGTCGGTCACGCCGACATCACCAGCACAAAGCCCGTGTACGTCATCGCGTTGCCCCCGCCGAACATCACCGGGGCGCTGCACATGGGTCACGCCTCGACGTTCTCCATCCAGGACACGCTCTGCAGGCACCGGCGCATGCTCGGCTTCGAAGTCGAATGGTGTCCGGGGACCGACCATGCCGCGATCGCCACGCAGAACGTCATCGAGCGGCAGCTGGCCGACGAGGGGACGACCAAGGAGGCGTTGGGGCGTGCCGCGTTCCAGAGCCGGGTCGACGCGTGGTACGAGGAGTACGGCGGACGTATCTACGAGCAGATGCGGCGCATGGGGTACACATGCGACTGGGACCGCATGCGCTTCACGCTCGACGATGCGTATGTGCACAGCATCCGTCTCGTCTTCAAGACGCTGTTCGATGAGGGGCTCGTCTATCGCGGGCCGCGCATCGTCAACTGGTGCCCACGCTGCCGCTCCGCGATCAGCGACGAGGAGATCGACTGGCAGGAGCACACCGACCCCCTCTACCACCTGAGGTATCCGGTGGCGGAGAACGGTGCGCACATCACCGTCGCCACCGTCCGCCCCGAGACCATGCTCGGTGATACCGGTGTCGCGGTCGCACCCGGGGACGCCCGCTACAAGTCGCTGGTGGGGAAGCACGCGACGCTCCCGCTGACATGGCGGGTCGTTCCGATCTTCGAGGATGCCGCGGTGCGGCCCGAGTTCGGCACCGGCGCGCTCAAGGTGACGCCGGGACACGACGCCACCGACTACGAGATCGGCTCGCGACACTCCCTCCCGATCATCAACGTCATCGCGCTCGACGGCACGATGGACGTGCCGTCGTTGCCGCAGTTCCACGGCATGCCGGCCGAGCAGGCGAGAATCGCCGTCGCGGACGCGCTTCGGGAGATGGGCGTCCTCGTGAAAGAGGAACCGTATCTGCACGAGGTGGGTCATTGCGACCGGTGCGGGACCGTCCTCGAGCCCATCGTCAGCGAGCAGTGGTGGGTCCGGATGCCGTCCCTTGCCGCACCCGGCATCGGCGCCACGGAGAGCGGCGAGATCCGCTTTCATCCGGCGCGCTACACCGACGTGTACCTCAGTTGGATGCGCAACATCAAGGACTGGTGCATCAGCCGTCAGATCTGGCTCGGGCATGCCATCCCCGTGTCGACGTGCGCCAACGGACATCGTTTCGCGTGGCTCGATCCGCCGGCGCGCTGCGAGGAGTGCGGGAGCACATCGCTCACCAACGATCCCGACGTGCTCGACACGTGGTTCAGCAGCGGTCTCTGGCCCTTCGCCATCTTCGGATGGCCCGAGCAGACGGCCGAGCTCGAGAAGTTCTATCCCACCGACGCGCTCGTCACCGGGCGCGACATCATCTTCCTCTGGGTCGCGCGAATGATCATGCTGGGCCTCAAGTTCACGGGTCGCAACCCGTTCACGGACGTGCTGATCACGAGCACCATCCAGGCCGTCGACGGCTCCCGCATGAGCAAGTCGAAGGGCAACGTCATCGACCCGCTCGAGCTCATCGACCAGTACGGGGCCGATGCGCTGCGGGCGTGGGCAGGAGCGGTTGGCACGAGCGGTCAGGACATGCGGTTCGACGCCGACCGCATCGCGTCGTACCAGCGCTTCGCCAACAAGCTCTGGCAGGTGACGAGCGGCTTCCTCGTCGCGCGGGTGGGGAACGGCTCACCGGCCGAGCTCGACGTACATCCACCGCGTCCCGACACGCTCCGACCCGAGGACCGCTGGATGCTCGGTGAGCTCGCAGCCCTGGTGCGCGAGTGCGATGCCGGGTTCGAGGCGTTCCGGTTCCACGACGCCGTCGAGAGTCTCTACGACACCTCATGGCACACGTTCTGCGACTGGTACATCGAGATGGTGAAGATCCGTCTCACCGATGCGACCGATCCCGAGTCACGTCGCGCTGCGGTGTGGACGGCCGTCACGGCACTCGACGTGCTGCTCCGCCTGCTGCACCCGTTCATGCCCTTCATCACCGAGGAATGCGCGCAGTTACTGCCGAATGCGGCACCAACACTGCAGCAGCGTTCCTGGCCCGTGGTCGACCCGCTCTGGATCGACGAGGCGACGGCGCTGGCGCATGGTGAGATCGCCGAGGCGATCGAGCTCGTCAAGCGCATCCGTGCAGTCACCCACGATCACGGGGTGCCCCGCGGCGCGAAGGATCGCGTGCGGATCATCGTCCGATCCGAGGACGGCACGGGACCGACGAAGCACGTGAGCAGCCTGGTCGGCGGCCTGGTGCCCGCCACGGTGGTCGACTCGCACGAGCGCGGCGCGGATCCCGTCGTCGTCGTTTCGGGTAGGCTCCACGCCGAGGTGGTGATCGCCGACACCGCTGCGGACGCCAACGCCACCAGACGTCAGATCGGCATCCTCGAGGCTACCGTGACGCGGCTCGAGTCCCAACTCGCGAATCAGGGGTTTGTCAACGGGGCGCCCGCCAAGGTCGTCGATGAGGCGCGTCGCCGGCTCGCCGAGTCCAACGCGCAGCTGGAGCTCCTGCGCCGCAACCCGTCAGAAGGAGCCACCGATGCTGCTGGTTGACCTGGGAACGGTGCTGACACTCGCGATCGTCGTGGTGGTCGCCTACATCGCTGTGCTCTGGATCGCGCTCGCGTTCTACGTCGTCCGCGACGCACGCCGGCGGACCACGTCGCCCGGCTTCACGCTGTTCGCGATGCTCGTCGGGTTCATCCCGCCCTTCCTCGGCGCCCTCATCTACTTCATGGTCCGCCCCCCCATGACGATGGAACAGGTGCGTTCGCTGGCGATCGAGGAGCAGGTGTTGCTCGAGCCCCCCGTTGAGGGCGTCCCGACGCGGCCCTGTCCGACCTGCGGGCGGGAGATCGAGCAGGAGTTCATCCTCTGTCCGTACTGCAGAACGCAGTTCGCGCGTCGATGCACCGGCTGCGATCGAAGCCTCCGGCTCGGCTGGGGGGTCTGTCCGTACTGCGCCACCGAGGTCGGAGCGCCTGCGCTGACCCGCACCGGCAGGTAGCGCCACCATGCTGGGCGGTGGGCTCCAGCTGGCGCTCATACCCGCGCCGCTGATCGCGGCCGCCATCGTCGTCTTCGCGCTGGCGCCACGCCACGCCCGTCTCGCCCGGATCATCGCCGGCGTCGGTGGCGTTGCGAGCATCACATTGCTCGCGGTCGAGGCAGGGTTCCTCGGCAGCGGCGGCCGGATCGAAGCGTCGCTGGGGGCGCCCGTCACGGGCATCGACTACCTCCTCCGGCTCGATCTCCCCGGCGCCGTGCTCGGCCTGGCGGCCGCGGTGGTCGGCGTCCTGCTGCTGTTCGATACCGACCGCCAGAGCCGTGAGGTGAGCGCGCTGCTCGTGTGCGTCATCGGCGCGCTCGTCTCGGCGCTCGCCGGCAATCTCGTGATGCTCACCGGCGGCGTCGAGATCGCCGGTGTCGGGACATTGCTGATGACGAGCGCCGCCCGCGGCCGTCCCGGCAGGGGAGGGCTGATGGCGATCGGGCTCGCGCACCTCGCATCAGTCGGCCTGCTCGTCGCCGCGGTGCAGTTGCTCAGCTCATCGGGAACCACGGACTTCGCCGTCATTCCCGCCGGCGCCGTGGGCGCCGCCGTCGCGGGGCCGTGGGCTGCCGCGGGCGTGGCCCGGCTGCTCGCAACCGCGTTCGTGCCCGTGCGCGGCAGCCGCACGCCGACCGCCGCCTGGGCTGCGACCGGGGCGATCCCGTGCGGCGCCATCGTCCTGCTCCGCCTGCGCGAGGTGGTCGACGGCCCCCTTCCGCAGGTGATCGCCGTCACGCTCGCGGCGGTGGGCGGTGCCGCCGCACTCTGGGCCGCGGTGCTTGCGCTGCGGTGGTCGTCAGTGCCGAGCGTCGCCGGGAGGGCGCTCTGCGTCATCGCTGCCGCACCCGTGGTGGCGCTGTCCGGCGTGGCGAGTGCGGCCGCCGATGCGGCCGTGGCGGCCGGTGTCTGCTCGATGATGCTCGTCGCGTCGCTGACCCCGGCCTGGGAACGCGTCGCGCGGGGCCGGAACGGCACGGCCTTGGCGGTTCTGGCGCTGAGCATCGCCGGCTCACTCCCTCTCGGATTCGGCATCACGGCGCTGATCCTCGAACTGGCGGCGACGGTGTCGATCGGCCGCTCAGGCGCCGCGCTGCTCGTGGCACTCGGCCTCGGCGGGGTCCTCGGCGCATCGGCGGCGGTGCGAACCGCCTCGCGCCTCGCGGTGTCGCGTCGCGTGCTCGCCGCCGGGGAGCGTCTCTCGCTGCTGGCCGTTGTCGCGGCCCTCGCGTCTCTCGCCGGAGCGCTCGTCCCGGGTGCCGCCGCGACCACGGTACTGGCGGCATTGAGTCCAGGAGGCCTCACCGAGCCGGTCGGCGCAGCGGCGATCCGCAGTGCCGCCGGGGACTGGGCCGGTGGGTATCTCGTCGTGGCGTTCGTCGTGATCGCGGCAGGGGTCTGGGCCTTCACGACGCTCTGGGGACGGGCTCTGCCGGCCCGCCCGGCGGCCGCCGTCGATGCAGAACCGGTGGGCGTGCAGGCGCTCGGATTGCGCCCCGCACGGCGCGTCCGTCCCCTGCTGCTGCGGGCAGGCACCTCGCTGACCAAGCTCGACGAATGGCTCGTGGTGCAGCCCCAGCTCGCGCTGGCACTCGGCGGCGCGATCGCGGCTATCGTCACAGCCGCCTTCCTCGTCCACTGATGACCGCGATGCACGGTGCCGCTCCGCTTGGTCTCGAGCCCTGATGGGCGTCTCAGCGCCACTCCTCTCCGCGGTGGGTGTGATCGCGAGCGTGGTCGCGATGATGGTCGACGGCCGGCGGGCGGTCTCAATCGCCGTCGTCGTGCTCGCCGCGGGAATGACGCCCACCGCGGCGACCTTCGGCGGTGCGCCGGGCGTCGCCGTCCTCGCTGCGTGTGCGGTGGCGGCGGTGGTCTTCGCCTGGGCGGGGTTCGTCGGCGGACGCCGCCTGCCCTGGGTCGCCGGCCTCGACCCGACCATACCCGCGTTCGCGCCCCCCGACCGGCTCTTCGGACCGCGGAGCGTTCGCGCCTTCAGCGCTGCTGTGGCGGTGCCGATCGCCTCGTGGGTGAGCTTCAACATCCCCGTCGGGCAGATCACGACAGCCGTGCAGGGGCTGTTGTTCCCGACCGCCTATGCCTGGACCTGCGGCATCATCCGGCTCCTGCTCGCCCGCACGGTCGAGGATCTCGCCGTCGGCGTGGCCATGGTCTCGCTCTCGACGGCGACGGCATGGTTGCTTCGCAGCGGTTCGGACTCACTCCCCGGGGCCGTGATCGCGTGCGCGGTGACTCCCGTCGCCGCGCTGGTTGCGGGGTGGCTCGCCGGGCGGAGCACGCGCCGCCGGCCAGTCGAAGCGGAAGCGTGAACCCCCTCGTCATCGCCGCGGTCTGGGTCGTTCTGGGGGTCACCGCCTCCGCGGTCCTCCGGCGGCGGACCGCTCGGCTGGTCACGTTCGTTCCGCTCGCCGGCGCCGGGCTCACGCTGCTTGCCTCGCGATCGCTTGCGCCGGTCGAGCCGCTGGGCGGGCTCGGAGCGATCAGCGGGCTCGATCGCGCCGGGCAGGGTCTGCTCGTCGCCGCCGCGATCTCGATGGCATTGGTGATCGCCCTCCACCCCTCGATCGACGTCTCGGCGGCGCGGACCATTGGCGTCGTCGGGGCATCGGTGACGCTCGCCATGGCGAGCGGCGACCCGCTCCTGACGGCCCTGGCGCTCACGGTGGCGGTCGGCGCCCTCGCATTGCGCTGGATCGGTCAGGCTCCGGGGAGGGCGACGCTGGCGGCCGGGCGGATCGCGGGGAGTGGAACCGCCGCGCTCATCGCGGCCTCGCCGTTCCTGCCGCTCTCGGGGTTCACCACGGGTGCCCGCCCGGTTGTCGTCGGCGGGCTGCTCGTCGCCGGCGTGGCGGCGCTGCTCGCCGTCTACCCGCTCGGCGGGTGGGCCGCGGGGGTCCTGAGCGTGCTCCGTCCCCTCGATGTCGCGCCGTGGCTCGTGCTGCTCGTGCCGACCGTGCTGCTGCTCGCCGAGCGCATTCCCGAAGGCGTTCTCGGGGACGGCGTGCCCGTCTACGAGCACATCCTCCTGGTGGTGGGCCTCGGGAGCGCCGTGTGGGGCGGGTTCTGGGCGGTGCGCGGGCCGGCGCGCACACGCTACGGCAGAATCTTCATGACCGACATCGCCCTGTCGATCGCAGCCGTCGGAGGCACGCGGACCTCGCCGGCCGTCACGGGCGCCCTGATCATCGTCCTCTGCCATCTGACACTGGCGCCGATCCTGCTCCGCCCTGCCGAGGCGGGCCTGATGTGGCCGCGGCGCGTCGCCTGGGCGCTCCTCAGCGGCGTGCCGCCGTCACCGAGCTTCTGGGGGCGGTTCCTGCTCCTCGAGGCACTCGCCGCCGGCAACGTCGACTCGACGATCGCCGCGGTCGTCGCCATGACCGGGATCTTCATCGCCACCGTCATGGCCTGCTCGACGCGTCCCGCGCGAGTGCCGCCGGCAGGGTGGCGGGCGCGGGCTCCTGAAGCAGGCGCCTGGCTCCTGGTCGCAGCAGGGATCGCGATCGGTCTTGCGCCGCTTTCCGTGTCGAGATTCGTGTTCGGGAGCTGAGGCGATGGATCCACTCGGTCTGCTCCTCGACATCGTCGCTGTCGCCGTCTACCCGGGCGGGCTGTTCCTGGCCGCACTCGCAGTCACCCTGCAGCGCACCGGCGGCCTGCCCCGCAGACGGGATCTCGACGCGCGGGGCTTCGGGGCGGTCATCGCGGCAACGCTCGCAGCCTCGATGTCAGCGCTTCCCGGTTCGCCGGCGGCTTCGGTGCCTCCGGCAGGAGGGGCGACGCCGAATCTTGTGGCCGCGATCCTGCTGGTGTTCGTCGGCGCATCACTGACGGCACCCGAGCCGTGGTCGGTCCGCCGGATGGTGCTGGGAGGGCTGGGTGGTGCCTCGCTCATCCTCCTCGGACTCGTCGCCACCTCGTTCTCGGTCGCGTCCGTCGCCGGCGGCGCCGGCGGCGCGGGGTTGACCGCGCGGATCCTGGCCGCCGCCAGCACGCTGATCGCGATCCCGCTCGTCGTGCAGCCACATGGGCGTGGCGCCGGGGCTGCGGGGCGGATCGCGGTGTCGGCCGCCACGGCCGAGGTGGTGCTCTCGCTGGTCATACCGCCTTCGCTGCAATGGCCCGCGGGTCCGATCGCGGTCGGTGCTCTGCTGGGCGCCGTTGCCGTCTACGGGCTCCTGCTGAGAGCCACCCGGGCGATCACCCGGCGTGAGTACCCGGCGCTCGTCGCGCTCGCCGCAGCCTGCTCCGCGGCAGCCGCCGTCGCCGCCGTCCTGGCCGCGCGACCCTAGCCGATCTCGCGAACCTGCGCGCCAAGTTCAACTCGGGGTCCGGTCCCGGTGCTAGCATGAGTCATGAGTTGGCGCAAGATTTTCGGCAGTCTGCTGCGCGTATGAAATCCGCGTGATCGGGATCGTCCTCGCCTCTCAGTCAGCTCGCCGTCGCGAATTGCTGACGCGAGCAGGGATCCGCTTTCGGATCATCGAGCCGCCGGACGACGTCTCCCTCCCGGCCGGCGTGAGTGCCGAGCTCGCTGTGCAGCTCGTCGCCAGGCAGAAAGCGGTTGCGGTTTCGCAGGCCGTCCCAGCCGGGACGTACATCCTCAGCGCCGATACGATCGTCGTCGGCCCGCGGGGTCCGCTCGGCAAGCCGAAGACGCCCGAGCTTGCCCGTGCGATGCTCATGGACCTTCGCGGCAGGCGCCACACTGTGCTCACGGGCGTCTGCGCGATGTGCACCGGCAGCGACCAGGAAGCGCTCGGCGTCAGCCGTTCGGCCGTGAAGTTCTGCGATTTCACCGACGACGCGCTCGAGATGTACGTCGCCTCGGGCGAGCCGCTCGACCGCGCCGGCGCCTACGCGATCCAGGGTGGCGGCTCGGACTTTGTCGAAGCCGTTGCCGGACGCATCGACACCGTGATCGGGCTCGATGTCGGGCTCGCGCTCCGCCTGCTCGGCGAGATCGGGTACCCGGATCCGCTGCCCCGGACGACGGACATCAACCTCACGGCTTCCCGGCAGCGCCGCCCGCTGGCGCCGCTTCGCACCGTAACCAGGGTCTGATCGTTTCGCGTTGCAGGCGGGTGCGGATCTTCAGTTCGCGACTTTCGATCGTGGTCGCTTTGTCAGTGCTTGCACCCATCGCGCTGATGACCACCGGCTGCAGCAGCGACGTCGCGCAGCTTGCTGTCGTGATGCGCGCCGACTGGGGAAAGGGAGCCTACACACCGGGCACCACGCCACCGAACTTCGAGATCGAAGTCACGAATCTGGGACCGGGCAACGCGTCGGGCGTCGTCGTCCACGCGGTGATGCCGAAGACGTTCCAGTTCGACACGACGAACTCGATCCAGACGAACGGAGCCGCTCGGACCACGCCGGAGGACGCCACGGCGGGTGGGTCCAACCCCGAGTGGGGCATCTGGTCGCTCTCCGCTCCGACGTCGCCGAACGGGACGATCTCGTACTCCTCGATCACGATCGATTTCGCCGCCAACATCACCGCGCCACCGAGCACGTACTCCCTGCAGGCGCAGGTCGTCGATGACAAGCTCACGTCGACCGTGGAGAGCCAGCCGCTGCAGGTGGAGGTCCACCAGGCGCCCCGGCTCGGGCTCAGCGCATCGGTCAGCCCCACCTCGGTGCATCCCGGCGGGCAGGTCACCTATCGCATCGAGGTGACCAATCTCGGGAGCGGCATCTCGCCTGATGTCGACGTGCTCGTGACGCTGCCGCCCGCCCTCCAGTTCGTGTCGACGATCATGCCGTTCGGGGGGAATTCTTCGGTCGAGCAGCTCATCCTGCCGGTGAAAGGCGGCGTCCTCGTCTTCTATGGCGGTTTTGAAGTACCGCCGCAAACCTCGCTCGGACCGGGAAAGCTCGTCATCCAGTTCATCGCCCAGTGCATCACCGACCCAGGGAAAGGCGTCTACCCGATCCAGGCGCAGGTGACCGACACGCTCAACGACACCGTGACCATCACCGGTGCGGCGCCCGTCAACGTCCTTCCGTAGCAGGGCAATCCGGAGTTCATTCCAGGCCTGTGCGTGGGCGCACGTGGTAACCTCGCGTATCGCGCCCGGTATCTGCCGGCGTTCCTCCGTGGAGTGAACCCGCTCCCGGCGAGTGAGGCACATGTACGCAATCCTTCAGCACGGCGGTCATCAGTACCGAGTCGCTTCCGGCGACCGGATCCTTGTCGATCGCATTCCGGTCGACGTCGGCTCGACCGTCACGCTCGAATCGGTGCTGCTCATCGGTGACGGCGCCGAGACCGACATCGCCAAAGGTTCGCCGGTCGAGGCCTCCGTCACCGCGACGGTGATCGCGCACCGTCGCGGACGCAAGATCCGCGTCTTCACCTACAAGCCCAAGAAGCGCCACCGGCGCACGCTCGGGTATCGCAGCCAGCTGACTGAGCTGCTCATCGACGACGTCGCTCGCGGGAAGGCCGCCACGAAGCCGAAGGCCGCCGCCAAACCGCACAAGGCAGCGGAGCCGGCAAAGGCCGAAGCCGCTCCAGCCCCGGCAAAGGCGAAAGCAGCGGCTGCCGATGCCGTCGCCGAAGCGTCTGAGATTGCCACGGCCGCTCAGTCGAAGACGGTCGAAGCGACAGCGGCGGCAGGCGGGGATGTCGAGGCTGTGGAGGACTCGGCGCCGGGCGGCGAAGACGAGGCAGCCGGAGCGAAGCCGGCAGCGAAGAAGGCGGCCGCCGCGAAGCCGGCCGCGAAGCCCAAAGCTCCACGCGCAAAGAAGGATCCTGCTGATGGCGCATAAGAAAGGCGGCGGGAGCTCCCGCAACGGACGCGACAGCAAAGCCAAGCGCCTCGGCGTGAAGCGCCACACCGGCGAGGTCGTGCTCGCGGGCACGATCCTGGTCCGTCAGCGCGGCACCAAGATCCTCGCGGGTGAGCACGTCGGCGTCGGCCGCGATCACACGCTCTTCGCGTTGCGCACCGGCACTGTGGCGTACGACACGACGGGCCACGACCGTACCCGGGCCAACGTCCGCGCGATGGCGATCTTCTCGGTTGGCGAGATGATCGAGGAGTCCCTCGACGAGGAGCCGGTCGCAGCGACCGGCTGAGCGTACGGCCACTCGCGGCTCCCCCTTCATCGACGAGGTCGACATCGAGGTCGCTGCAGGATCGGGCGGGCGGGGCGCAGTCAGCTTTCGGCGCGAGAAGTACGTCCCCGACGGCGGTCCCGACGGGGGCGACGGCGGGCGGGGCGGGGATGTCCTCATCGTCGCCGACTCCACCGACACCACCCTCTCCGGCTTCCGTGAGCGACGCTCGTTCACAGCCGAGAACGGGCAGGCTGGCGGTGGCGCGAAGCGGTCAGGGCATCACGGCGCGGACGTGGTGCTGCACGTGCCGGTGGGCACCATCGTCCGCGAGGGTGAGCGGCTGCTTGCCGACCTCGACCGTCCCGGTGCGACGGCGCTCGGGGCAAGAGGCGGAAGGGGTGGTCGGGGCAACACCAGGTTCGCGACGGCGACGCGTCAGGCTCCGAGGGCTGGTGAGCTCGGCGACCCGGGGGAGAAGCGCCATCTCCACCTCGAACTGCGACTGATCGCGGACATCGGCCTGGTGGGGTTGCCCAACAGCGGCAAGTCGACGCTGCTCGCGGCGCTCACCGGCGCGCACCCGAAGATCGCGGCGTACCCGTTCACAACGCTTCACCCCAACCTCGGTGTTGCCGAGCTCGACGGCGGGCACACGCTCGTCCTGGCCGATGTCCCCGGGCTCATCGAGGGAGCGAGCCAGGGCGCGGGGCTTGGGCTCGAGTTCCTCCGCCACCTGGAACGCACGCGAACGCTGATCCACGTCGTCGACGCCTCCGCCGGTGTGGATGAGGCGCGCGCGGCGCTGTCCACGGTGCGCGCCGAGCTCGAGCGGTACAGCCCCGAGCTGGCTGCACGGCCGTCGGTCTATGCGTTCAACAAGATCGATCTTCCTGAAGGCGCCGTGGCAGCCGCCACCCTTGCCGCGGACTTCCCGGAATCCTTCGGCATCTCGGCGCTCACGGGCGACGGCTGCCGGGAGATGCTGCTCGCCGCGGCGGCCCTCGCCGGCCGCAGCACCCGCGAGGCATCGACTCCGGCGGCGCCGGGACTGCATCGCGTCTACCGGCCGCGTCCGCGGCGTGTGATCACCAACGACGTGGTTCGTGAGAGCGACGGGTTTCGTGTTGTCGGTGAGCTCGTCGAGCGGATGGTCGGGCGCATCGATCTCGAGAACGACGAGGCCGTCGCCCGCCTGCAACGCAAGCTCGCCGCCGCCGGTGTCGACGCGGCGCTCGCTGCTGCCGGGTGCAAGGAGGGCGACACCGTGCGCATCGGCGAGGCCGAGTTCAGCTACCGCGACGACGGACTGTCGGCGTGACGTCGGCGCTCGTCTTCGGCGGGAGCTTCGATCCCGTCCACAACGGCCATCTCGCGATCGCGGCGCAGGCACGTGAGCTGGCCGGCGCGGCCGAGGTCTGGTTCGTCCCGTCCGC
>Ga0307374_10002232_pt1 | contig 34749 bp, 40 predicted proteins | sample OX3MG_FD_202532 | JGI IMG/M metagenome (GOLD analysis project Ga0307374, IMG submission 202532) | Soil microbial communities from Risofladan, Vaasa, Finland - OX-3 | ecosystem: Environmental > Terrestrial > Soil > Coastal area > Acid sulfate soil | place: Finland: Risofladan, Vaasa | collected... | reverse complement strand
AACCGCTGCTTGGCATCGCGTGCCCGAACATCCTCTACCCGTACGTGCGCGAGGCCATTTCGGACCTGGTGACGCGCGGCGGCTTCCCGCCGGTGCTGCTCGCGCCGGTGTCCTTCGAGACGCTGTATGCGCAGCGCGTGCAGCGCGCGGCGTCCGAGCCGCGCATCGAGATCGCTTCCTGAAGCCGGGCATGACGCGCGTCGCCCGCGGTCCGCGCATCCAGCACCGTCGCCGGCCGGCGGCCGGGCCGGTCCGGCAGGCGCTGAAGCGCGCGCTACTGGCCGCGGCTCTGGGGTGCCTGCCGGCGGCCGCGCGCGCTGCCGATTTCCGTTCCGTCGCGGACGATGCCGCCGTGCTCTACGACGCGCCGTCGACTGCCGCAAACCCGCTGTACGTCGTGTCGAAGGACTATCCGCTCGAGGTGATCGTCAATCTCGAAGCCTGGGCGAAGGTGCGTGACGCCACCGGGACGCTGTCCTGGATTCAGAAGAAGGACCTGACCGACGAGCACATGGTGCTGGTGACCGCGCCTTCGGCCGACGTGCACACGCAGCCGGACGATGCGTCGCCGGTCGCGTTCGTGGCGGCGCAGAACGTGGTACTCGAGCTGGTGGAGGTCGCCCCCGGCGGCTGGTTGCACGTGCGCCTGGCGGGCGGCACGGAGGGCTACGTGCGCATCGGCCTCGTCTGGGGCGCGTAGGCAGTGGCGCCGAGCCGCCTGGCGGTGCTCGGCGGGGGGGCATGGGGCAGCGCGCTTGCCAGCGTGCTGGCGGCGCGTCATCGCGTGACCCTGTGGGCGCGCGACCCGGCGCAGGCGCAGGCGATCGCCCGGGAGCGGCGCAATGTGCGCTATCTGCCGGAGATCACGCTTCCCGACTCGTTGCACGTCACCGGCGAGCTCGATGCGGCGCTCGCCGGAGCGGACCTGCTGATCGCCGCGACGCCCGTCGCCGGCTTGCGCGAGCTGCTCGGACGGCTCGCCGTCCGGGAGGCGCCGCTGGTATGGCTGTGCAAGGGCTTCGAGCAGGGTTCGGGACTGCTGCCTCACCAGGTGGTCGAACAGGTGCGCGGCGCTCGCTCGCCCAGCGGCGCGCTGTCGGGCCCTTCGTTCGCGCTCGAGGTCGCGCAGGGACTGCCGTGCGCGCTGACGCTCGCGGCACGCGATGCCGAGTTCGCCCGCGGGGCCGCGGCGCTCCTGCACGGCGGGCGGATGCGCGTGTACTACAGCGACGATCTGGTCGGCGTCGAGGTGGGCGGCGCGGTCAAGAACGTGATGGCGATCGCGGTCGGCGTGTGCGACGGGCTCGGCTTCGGCCAGAACGCGCGCGCCGCTCTCATCACCCGGGGCCTGGCGGAGATGACGCGGCTGGGGGTGGCGCTCGGGGGGCGCGCCGAGACCATCATGGGTCTCGCGGGCGTGGGGGATCTGATCCTCACGGCGACCGGCGACCTGTCGCGCAATCGCCGCGTCGGCCTGGAGCTCGCGCGCGGCCGCCGGCTCGACGAGATCCTCGCCGGTCTCGGGCACGTTGCCGAGGGCGTGCGCTCGGCAGGCGAGCTCGCCAGGCTCGCCGCGCGCCACGGCGTGGACATGCCGGTGACCGCGGCGGTGTGCGCGGTGCTCGAGGGCCGGCTGGCGCCGGATCAGGCCGCGGAGCTGCTGCTCGCACGCGACCCGAAGCGCGAGGCCTGATCGCCGGCGCGCCTCAGGCGGCGCCGGGAAATCCGATCTGCCGCCAGGCTTCGTACACCACGGCCGCCACGGCGTTGGACAGGTTCAGACTGCGATTGCCCGGACGCATCGGCAGCTTCAGGCAGCGCTCCGGCGCGAAGCCGGCGATCAGCTCCTGCGGCAAGCCGCGCGTTTCCGGGCCGAATACGAAGACGTCGTCGCGCGTGTAGCGCTGCGCGAAGAAGTCGGCCTGGGCGCGCGTGCTGAGCGCGAACATGCGCCTGCCCGCGAGGGCCTCGGCGCACGCCTGCCAGTCGCGGTGAACGCGCACGCTGGCGAGCTGGTGGTAGTCGAGGCCGGCGCGCTTGAGCTGCCGGTCATCGAGCGAGAAGCCGAGCGGCTCGACCAGGTGCAGCCTCACCCCGGTATTCGCGGCGAGCCGGATGACGTTGCCGGCGTTGGGCGGGATTTCCGGCTGGTACAGGATGACGTCGAACATCAGCCGTCCCCGGGCGGCGGGGTGCGCGCCAGCACCCAGTTGACGACGCGCGCCGCGCCGGCGCGCTTGAGCGCGAGCGCGGTTTCCTCGAGGGTCGCGCCGGTGGTCATGACATCGTCGAGCACGGCGATCGCCGCCCCCGCCAGCGGGCGCGGGCAGCGGAACGCGCCGCGCACGTTGCGCGCGCGCGCTGCCCACGGCAGCCCGGTTTGAGCGGGCGTGTCGCGCGCGCGCTCGCACAGCTGCGGCGCAAGCGCGATTCCGCTCAGCGCGGCGAGCGGGCGCGCGATCTCGGTGGCCTGGTTGTAGCCGCGCTGCGCGAGCCGTCCCGCCGACAGCGGCACCGGTACGAGGAAGTCGACCCGCCCGACGGGCGTCACCCTGGCCGCAAGCAGGCCCGCGAGCAGCGGCGCGAGCGCCAGCTCGCCGCGGTACTTGAGCGCATGCAGCAGCACGTCGGCCGGAAAGCGGTAGCTCAGCGCGGCTACGGTGGCGTCGTAGCTGGGCGGATGCGCGAGGCAGCGACCGCAGATTTCGCCCCCGGGCGACGCCAGAGCGCAGCGCGGACACGACGGCGCGCACAGGCGCGGCAGGTCCGCGTCGCAGGCCGGGCACAGCAGGCTCTCGGCGGGGGCGGCGCCGCGGCACAGATAGCATGTGCCGCCGAACAGTAGGCTCGCCAGGCTTTTCACGGTGTGGCTCGGAATGCGTGTATCCGGGGGGCGGCCGGAACGGCCGGGTTCACGTCGGCCGCGTCCCGGCTGCCGGGCCGATTATGCTCCGGCGCCGGCGGCGCGTTAGACTGCGCCGCATGTGGACCGTACGCGACCTCGCGGCGGCGCTTGCCCGCGGCGCGACCTCGAGCGGCGCGCTGACCGAGCAGGCGCTGGCGCGCATCGCCGACCCGTCCGGCGAGGGCGGCCGCGCGTTTCTCAAGACCTACGCCGAGACCGCGCGCGCCGAGGCGCAGCATTCAGACGCGCTGCGGCGCGCCGGAATCGTGCGTTCCCCGGTCGAAGGACTGCCCGTCGCGGTGAAGGACCTGTTCGACGTGGGCGGCGACGTGACGCGCGCCGGCTCCCGGGTGCTGGCGGATGCCCCGCCGGCGCCGAGCGATGCCCCCGCCGTGGCGCGGCTGCGGGCCGCCGGCGCGGTCATCGTGGGGCGCACCAACATGGTCGAGTTCGCCTTCGGCGCGGTTGGGCTGAACCCGCACTACGGCACGCCGCGCAATCCCTGGGAGCGAAAGCTCGGGCGCGTGCCCGGGGGCTCGTCCTCGGGCGCGGCGGTCGCGCAGGCCGACGGCATGTGCGTCATGGCGCTGGGCAGCGATACGCGCGGCTCGGTGCGCATCCCGGCGGCGCTGTGCGGCGTCACCGGTTTCAAGCCGACCGCGCGCCGCGTGCCGCGCGAAGGCGCGTTCCCGCTGTCCTTCACGCTCGATTCGATCGGCCCGCTCGCCAATTCGATTGCCTGCTGCGCGGCCTACGACGCGGTGCTCGCCGGGGAGCCGCCGGCCGCGCTGCCCGAGCTTCCCGCGAAGGGGCTGCGGCTGCTGGTGCCGAAATCGAGCGCGCTGGAAGATCTCGACGCGCCGGTCGCGCGGGCGTTCGACGCGGCGCTGGCCAGGCTCGCGCGCGCCGGCGCGGCGCTCGCCGAAGTCGCGGTGCCGGCGTTCGACCGGCAGAGCGAGTACTTCAAGGGTGGGGGCCTGCAGGGCGCCGAGGCCTATGCCATTCACCGCGCGCGCCTCCAGCGGCTGGCCGATTTCGATCCGCGCGTGGGCAAGCGCATCCTCCTCGGCAAGGATCTGTCGGGCGCGGACTACGTCGAGATCGGCCTCATGCGTGCCGCGTACGTGCGCGAGATCGCGGCGCTCGCCGCGCCGTTCGACGCGATCGTCATGCCCGCCGTGCCGTGCGTCGCGCCGACGATCGCCGAGGCCGACGCGAGCGACGAGGCCTACTTCCGCTGGAACCTGCGCGTGCTGCGCAATACCGGGCTGATCAACTTTCTGGATGGCTGCGCGGCGACCCTGCCTTGCCACGAGCCGGCGAGCGCCCCGGTAGGGTTCATGGTGTGCGGCGTCGCGGGCGCTGACCGGCACGTGCTCGCGGCCGCCGCCGCGATTGAGCGCGCGCTCGGCGCGCGTGGCTGAGCGTCCCGCAGCCGCCGTCGACCGTCGCGCGGCGCGCCGGCGCTTCGAGCGCGCGGCCGCGACCTATGGCGCGGCCTCACGCCTGGAGGCCGAGATCGGCACCCGCATGCTCGAGCGGCTCGACTACGTCAAGCTCGCCCCGCAACGCATCCTCGACGCCGGCGCGGGCCCCGCGCGCGAGGCGCGCGCGCTGGCCGGTCGCTACCGCGGCGCCGCGCTGCTCGCGCTCGATTTTTCACTCGCCATGCTGCTCCAGGCGCGTGCGCGACAGCACCCGCTCGCGCGTCTGGGCGCTCGCTTCCTGGCGCCGCGCTTCGCGCCGCTCTCGGTGTGCGCCGAGTTCGCGCAGTTGCCGCTGGCAGGCGGCGCGGTCGGACTGGTGTGGTCGAACATGGCGCTGCATTGGGCGCCAGATCCGTTCGCGGCGCTGCGCGAGTTCCAGCGCGTGCTTACGCCCGAGGGACTGCTCATGTTCAGCACGCTCGGGCCGGATACCCTGCGCGAGCTGCGTGCTGCCGCCGGCGCCGAGCGCGTGCACCGCTTCATCGACATGCACGACCTTGGCGACATGCTGCTCGGCGCCGGATTTTCGGCGCCAGTGATGGACATGGAGCTGGTGAAGCTTCGCTATGCACAGCCGCGCAAGCTGCTCGAGGATCTGCGTGCGAGCGGCCAGACGCTGGCGCGGCCGGATCGCGCGCGCGGGCTCTCGGGCAGAGCTTTCCTTCGCCGCCTGCATGCGGCGCTTGCGGCGCAGGCGCGCGATACCGGCCTGGACGTCAGCTTCGAGGTGGTCTACGGCCACGCCTGGAAAGGCGCAGCGATGCGCGCCGCCGACGGTCGCGCGATCGTGCGCACGGACTTTGCGCGCCATAAGCGCAATTAAGCGCCGCAACAGCCCGAAGGCGAGGATTTCGCTGGGCTTTTTGCTTGTGAAGGCGAAGTGACTATGGTAATTTACCGCGCCTTATGCGGGCAGGTGTTCGGGGGCTGCGACCTCCGCGTCCGGCGCGCCGCGAGATCGAGTCTGCGACAACGTCTTGAGCAAGTGAGCTTCGAATCCCCGCGGCGCGAGCTGGCGTTCATGGAGCGGAGCCCCGGGTTCAGTCTGGTCGTCAAGCGCAATTGCTCGATCTCTCCTCACGGACTGCTGCGCGTGTTCGTGCTGCTGGCGGGCGTGGCCGTCGGCATCGCCACCGCGTTTGCGCTGCTGGGCGCGTGGCTGATCCTGCCGTTCGCCGGGCTCGAGATCGTCGCGCTCGGAGCGGCGTTCCTGCTGAACGGGCGCCACGCGGCCGACTACGAGCGCATCGAGCTCGCGGGCGGCCGGCTGACGCTGGAGCAGGCGGTCGCCGAGCGCACCGCGCGCATCGAGCTCGACGCGCGCCTGGCGCGCGTGCAGCTCGCGGAGGAAACGGGCCGGGCGCGGGTGTTGCTGCGCGCGCCGGGCGGGGAATTCGAGATCGGACGCCACCTTGACGCCGAGACGCGCGTCGAGCTGGCGGCCGAGCTGGCAAAGAGATTGCAGATCTGATTCGGGAGACGGTGAAGATGGCAAGCAAGTGGGCACGAACAGGCGCCTGGTGGATCGCCGGCGTGATCGGCATGGTGCTGTCCGGCCGCGCGATGGCCTTGGAGTGGAACCTGCAGCCGCCGGTGACGCCGATCGCGGCCGAGATTCTCACCCTGCACAACTACGTGATGCTGCTGGTCATCGTGATCTTCGTCGGCGTGTTCGGAGTAATGTTCTACTCCGTCTTCGCGCACCGCAAGTCGAAGGGACACAAGGCCGCGCAGTTCCACGAGAACACCACCGCCGAGATCCTGTGGACGGTGATTCCCGCGATCATCCTGGTGGTGATCGCCCTGCCCGCGACCAAGACGGTGATCTGGCAGAAGGACACCTCGAATCCGGATCTCACGATCAAGGCGACCGGCTACCAGTGGAAGTGGGGCTATGAGTACGTGCAGGGCGAAGGCAAGGGGATCCACTTCCTGTCGACCCTGTCCACGCCGCAGGACGAGATCGTCGGCAACGCGACCAAGGATGCGCATTACCTGCTCGAAGTTGACCATCCGCTCGTGGTGCCGGTGAACAAGAAGGTCCGCATGCTCACCACCGCTGGCGACGTGATCCATTCCTGGTGGGTGCCCGCTTTCGGCGTCAAGCAGGACGCCTTCCCCGGGATCATCCGCGATACCTGGTTCCGCGCGACCAAGACCGGCACCTACCGCGGCCAGTGCGCGGAGCTGTGCGGCAAGAACCACGCCTTCATGCCGATCGTGGTGAAGGTCGTGGCGCAGGACCAATACGACGCCTGGGTGAAGCAGCACCAGGAACAGGTCGCTTCGGCCGCTGAGGACGTCAACAGGAAGTGGTCCCTCGACGAGCTGAAGGCGCAGGGCGAAAAGGTGTACGCCGCGAACTGCGTCGCCTGCCACCAGGCGACCGGCATGGGCATCCCGGGCACTTTCCCGCCGATCTCGGCGGGCAATCCGTTCCAGGCCTCCCCGCAGATGCTGAAGGAGCTCGAAGACCGCGGCTTCTACAAGGACGGCAAGATCGTGATGGGGCCGGTCGAGCACCACGTGGACATCGTGCTGCACGGCATCCCGGGCACCGCCATGGCGGCCTTCGGCAAGCAGCTTTCCGACACGGAGATCGCCTCCGTGATCACCTATGAGCGCAATTCCTGGGGTAACAGCGGCGGGGCGGTCCAGCCTGCCGAGGTCAAGGCCCTGCGAAAGTGACGCGTTTAGGATTTCAGATCAGGAGATTTCGATGAGCGCAGTCCTCGACACGCACGGCCACGCGGCCCACGACGAGCATCACGGCCACCATGGACCCTATGGCGGGATCATGCGCTGGATCACCACCACCAACCACAAGGACATCGGCACGATGTACCTCGTGTTCGCCGGGTTCATGTTCTTCGTCGGCGGAGTGATGGCGGTGTTAATACGTGCCGAACTGTTCGAGCCGGGCCTGCAAATCATCGTGCCGGAGTTCTACAACCAGCTGGTCACGATGCACGGCCTGATCATGATTTTCGGCGCGATCATGCCGGCGTTCGTCGGCTTTGCGAACTGGCTGATCCCGATGCAGATCGGCGCCCCCGACATGGCGTTCGCGCGCCTGAACAACTTCAGCTTCTGGCTGCTGCCATTCGCGGCCTCGCTGCTGATCATCTCGTTCTTCGTCCCGGGCGGCGCCCCCGGGGTGGGCTGGACGATGTACGCGCCGCTCACGATGCAGATGGGCGTCGGAATGGACTTCATGATCTTCGCCATTCACCTGATGGGCATGAGCTCGATCATGGGGTCGATCAATATCATTACCACCATCCTCAACATGCGCGCCCCGGGCATGACGCTGATGCGCATGCCGATGTTCTGCTGGACCTGGCTGATCACCGCCTACCTGCTCGTGGCCGTGATGCCGGTGCTCGCGGGGGCAGTGACTATGACCCTGACCGACCGGCATTTTGGCACCTCGTTCTTCAACGCTGCCGGCGGCGGCGACCCGGTGCTGTACCAGCATATCTTCTGGTTCTTCGGCCACCCCGAGGTGTACGTCATCGCGCTGCCGGCGTTCGGCGTGATCTCGCAGGTGATCCCCGCGTTTTCGCGCAAACCGCTGTTCGGCTACGCCTCGATGGTGTACGCGACGTCGGCGATCGCGATCCTGTCGTTCATGGTCTGGGCGCACCACATGTACACGGTCGGCATGCCGGTGGCCGCGCAGCTGTTCTTCATGTACTCCACCACGCTGATCGCGATCCCGACCGGGGTGAAGGTGTTTAACTGGGTCGCGACCATGTGGCGCGGATCGCTCAGCTTCGAGACGCCCATGCTGTTCGCCATCGGCTTCCTGTTGCTGTTCACGCTGGGCGGGTTCTCGGGGCTGGTGCTGGCGCTTGCGCCGATCGACATCCAGCTCCAGGATACCTACTACGTGGTGGCGCACTTCCACTACGTGATGGTGGCCGGCGCGATGTTCTCGGCCTTCGCGGGGATCTACTTTTGGCTGCCCAAGTGGACCGGCCGCATGTACAACGAGACGCTCGGCAAGTGGCACTTCTGGCTGACGATGATCTTCTTCAACATGATCTTCTTCGTGCAGCACTTCCTGGGCCTGGCCGGGATGCCGCGGCGGATTGCCGACTACAATCCCGAGTTCACCACTTGGAACCAGATCTCGAGCATCGGCGCATTTGGCTTTGCGCTGGCGCAGCTCGTGTTCCTGTACAACCTGATCAGCACAATCCGCAGTGGCGCCAAGGCGCCTGACAAGCCCTGGGAGGGCGCGGATTCGCTGGAATGGACGCATTTGCCGACGCCGGCGCCGTACCATTCGTTCGAGACTCCGCCCGTACTGAAGTAACGGGTGCATGAACCGCAACACCAAGACCGGCCTCATCCTCGCGACCATCGCGCTGGCGTTCTTTCTCGGCTTCATCGCCCGCGTCTGGTACTTGCAGCGATGAGCGCGCGCGACGATCTGCGGACCCGGGCGGCTGCGGCGGGGGGGCGCGAGTGATGGCCGGCGAGGCCCCGGCGCCCAAGGGCGCGGGCCTGCTCGAGGTCGCGAAGACCGTGCTGTCGGCCTTCCTGGGCGTACGCCGCCGCGCGGATCACGAGCGCGCAACCGTCCGCATCAGGCCGGGGCAGGTGGTCGTCGTCGCCGTGATTCTTGCGGCGCTGTTCGTGGTTACGCTCATCACCGTCGTGCACATGGTGGTCGGCTGAGCTCATCGGCAATCAGGAAAAAGCACAGGGAGACATCGAAATGGCGCAGTCTGCATCCACCCCAGCACGGCAGCACTACTACGTGCCGCAGCCCATGGCGTGGCCGATCATGGGCTCAGTGGCGCTGTTCTGCATGGCCCTGGGCGCGGTGTTCGTGTTCAACGGCATGATGCCCGGCTGGATCTCGATCGCGCTCGGATTCATGATCCTGCTGTACATGATGTTCCGCTGGTTCGGGGACGTGATCCGCGAATCGGAGAGCGGCAAGTACGGCGCCTGGGAGGACGTGTCGTTCCGCTGGGGGATGAGCTGGTTCATCTTCTCGGAGGTGATGTTCTTCGCCGCGTTTTTCGGCGCCCTGTTCTACACGCGCGTGATCTCGGTTCCGGATCTGGCGAGCATCACCAGCCACGAGTACGCCTGGCCCGGCTTTTCCGGCCGCTGGCCGTCAGCGGGACCGGCATTCACCGCGGCCTTTTCGCCCATGGCGGCGTGGGGCATTCCGGCAATCAACACGCTGTTGCTGCTTTCGTCGGGCGTCACCGTGACGATTGCGCACTGGGCGCTGAAGGAGAACAGGCGCTTCCAGCTCAACCTGTTCCTGTTTTTCACCGTAGCCCTCGGCGTCACGTTCCTGGTGCTGCAGGCACACGAATACGGCCATGCTTACAGTGAGCTGAATCTCAAGCTGACGACCGGGGTCTACGGCTCGACCTTCTTCATGCTCACCGGTTTCCACGGTTTTCACGTCACGGTCGGCGCGATCATGCTGTCGGTGATCCTGGGGCGCAGTCTCGCCGGGCACTTCAAGCCCGAGCATCACTTCGCGTTCGAGGCGGTGGCGTGGTACTGGCACTTCGTGGACGTGGTGTGGCTGTGCCTGTTCATCTTCGTTTACTGGCTGTGAGGCGGGCAGCGCGCGGCCATCGCGGAACAACAAGGAGGAGAGCGCCGCAGTAGCGCTCCGGAGGAGGAGCTTCGATGCCGCACGGAGTGCGGCATTTTTTTTCGGGCGTGCGGCCTACAGCCGGCCGTGAATGAAACCGAAGTAGTATCCGGCCATCAAAAACAGGAACAGCGCGATCGACAGGCCGACGCGGAACATGAGCGCCTTGACCGCGCGCGTCGAGCCGCCGCGGTCGTGGAACACGAAGAACAGCGCCGAGCCGAGGCTGGCGATGATCAGCACGAGCACGGCGATCACGAAGTAGCGCATACAAGCCGCGGGGCGCGAAACATGACGGCCCGCATCCCTGAAAAGGGCAGTGTAACGGATCGGTTCACCAGCTTCCAAGCATGCCGCTGAGTTTTTTCGGTCGCTCCTTTCGCCCCAGGTGGTGGGCCCTGCCGCTCACGGCGGCGGGCTGCGCCGCGTTCATCGCGCTCGGCAACTGGCAGAGCCGGCGCGCGGATGACAAGCGCGCGCTGCAGGCGCGCTTCGACGCCGCGCTGAACGGGCCTGCGCTCGAACTTCCCGGACGGCCGGTCGAGCCCGCGGCATACGTGCTGCGGCGCGTCGCGGCGCGCGGCGAGTTCGTGCCCAAGTACACGGTGCTGCTCGAGGACAAGATGTACCAGGGACGCATCGGCTACCACGTCGTCACGCCGCTGTGCCAGAGCGGCGCGAAGATCTGCGTGCTGGTCAACCGGGGCTGGGTGGTGGCGGGCGAGCGCCGCGACGAGCTTCCTGCGGTGCCTACGCCGGCGGGCGCGCAGGACATCGAGGGCCTGGCGCTCGCGCGGTTTCCGCGCGCGCTGGAGCCCTTCAAGCACCAGCCCAAGGGCCGGCTGTGGCTCAACGTCCGGGTGAAGGACTTCGAGGCCTGGTCGGGGCTCACGCTGCAGCCGATCGTGATGGAGCAGCTCTCGCCCGCCGCCGACGGGCTGATCCGCGACTGGCCTCGCCCGGACACCCATATAGAGATGAACGAGAGCTACGCGCTGCAATGGTATCTGTTCGCTGCGCTGGCGGTCGTGCTGTTCGTCGTGCTGAGCCTGCGCCGCAATGAGCATTCTTCCTAAAGATCCGGTGAAGCGCGGCCGGCTGATCCTGCTCGCCATCGGCGTGGTGTTCGCGCTGCCGATCGCGGCGGCGTGGACCGCGTATCTTCTCGGCTGGTCGCCCGGCGGCACCAGCAACTACGGCGACCTGATCAAGGCGCAACCGGCCCCGGATACGCCGCTGACCGCGCTCGACGGCCGCCCGTTCCGCCTGTCGCAGTTGCGCGGCAAGTGGGTGATGCTCGCGTTCGGCAGCCCCGCCTGCGACGAGTCGTGCGTGCGCAAGCTGTACTACATGCGCCAGATCCGGATCGCGCAGGGGGACAACATGGGTCGCGTGGAGCGGGTCTGGATCCTGACCGCTGCGGGGGCGCCGAGCGCGGCGCTGCTCGCGGCTTACCCGGGCATGCACGTGGCGCGCGCGCCAGGCCTCGACTTCGAGCGCGGCTTTCCGGCCACCGACGGGGCCACGCATCACATCTATCTCGTCGATCCGCTCGGCAACGTCATGATGCGCTTTCCGCGCGATCCCAACCCCTCGCGCATGCTCAAGGACCTGCAGCACCTTCTGAGGTATTCGTCAGCCGGATGAAGCCCTACCGATTGCTCGTCGTCTTTGCCGCCGTTCTCGCGTTCATCGTGGTCGTGGTCGGCGCCTATGTGCGCCTGTCCGACGCCGGGCTGGGTTGCCCGGACTGGCCGGGCTGCTATGGCAAGCTCACGCCCGGCGCTGCGGCGCCGAAAATCGCGCAAGCGGTGGCGGAGCAGGGCGGCACGTTCGGTGCGGTCTCACTGCACAAGGCCTGGAAGGAAATGGGGCACCGCTACCTCGCGGGGACGCTCGGCCTATTGATCCTCGCGATCGCGCTTGTGGCGTGGCGGCGCCGGCACGCGATCGGCCGGTCTCCGTGGTTGCCCACGGCGCTGGTGCTGGTAGTCATGCTGCAGGCTGCCCTGGGTATGTGGACCGTGACGTTGTTGCTCAAGCCTGCGATCGTCACTGGCCACCTCATCGGGGGCATGACCACGCTGGCCATGTTGACTTGGCTCGCGCTCGCACAATGGCGCTACTACGAGGCTCCCGCTGCGCGCAGTCTGCGCGGCCCGGCCGCCATCGGCCTGGCGGTGCTCGCGGTGCAGATCGTGCTGGGCGGATGGGTGAGCACCAACTATGCGGCGCTCGCCTGCCCGGACTTGCCTTTATGCCACGGCCAGCTGGTGCCGCCGATGGACTTCCACGACGCGTTCCACGTGATCCGCAATCTTGGCATGAGCGCAGACGGCCAGCTGTTGCCGCTTCAGGCGCTGGTGGCGATCCACTGGACGCACCGCATGTTCGCGCTGGTCGCAGCGACGGTGCTTGGCTGGGTCGCCTGGCGCGCGTTGCGCGTGCCGCAGCTGCGCGCCCTGGGCGCCCTGGTGGCGGCTGCGCTGGTGCTGCAGCTCTCCCTCGGCGTGGCGAACGTCCTGCTCAGCTTGCCGTTGCCGCTGGCGGCTGCGCACAACGCTGGCGCCGCGCTTCTGCTGGTCTCGGTCATCGTGCTAAACTTCTTCGCCTTTAGCGGGGCTGCGCCCCGCGTGCGTCAGACTTAGTGCGCCCGTGAGTTCGCAAGCCCTCTCCGCCGTATCCACCAGGACCTTCGCGCAGCGTGCGCGCGCGTTTTACGCGCTCACCAAGCCGCGCGTGGTGTCGCTGATCGTGTTCACTGCCGTGATTGGCATGTTCCTCGCATCGCCCGGCATGGTGCGAGCGCACGTGCTGCTGGCCGGCACGCTCGGCATCGCGCTGGTCGCGGGCGGCGCTGCTGCGGTGAACTGCCTGGTCGAGCAGCGGATCGACGCGGCGATGCAGCGCACGCGCTGGCGGCCGTTGCCGCGCGGCGAGCTGAGCCAGCTGCAGACCCTGATATTCGCCGGCGTGGTCGGCGGCCTCGGTCTCTGGATCCTGGTGCAGTTCGTCAACGCCCTCACGATGTGGCTGACGCTCGCCACCTTCGTCGGCTATGCAATCGTCTACACGGTGATTCTCAAGCCCGCGACGCCGCAGAATATCGTGATCGGGGGCGCCTCCGGCGCGATGCCGCCGGTGCTGGGCTGGGCGGCGGTGACCGGCAACGTGAGCCTGCATGCGATGCTGCTCTTCCTGATCATCTTCGCGTGGACGCCGCCGCACTTCTGGTCGCTCGCGCTGTACCGCACCGAGGACTACGCGCGGGCGGGATTGCCGATGCTGCCCGTGACGCACGGCAAGCGCTACACGCAGCTGCAGGTGCTGCTCTACACGCTGATCCTGTTCGCCGTGAGCCTGCTGCCGTTCGCAGTCCGGATGAGCGGCTGGCTCTATCTGGCCGCCGCCTGTGCCCTCGGCGCCGCCTTCGTCGCCTATGCGGTGCGTCTGTACGTCGCCTACAGCGACGCGCTCGCGCGTCGTACCTTCCGCTTCTCGATCCTCTACCTGTCCTTGCTGTTTGCCGCGCTGCTCATCGATCACTACCTGGCGCTCTAGCCTGGTTGCGCTGATCGCGCTGCTGGCGCTTGCCGGCTGCAGCCCCGGCAGCCCGAAGTTCAGGGGCTCCGACATCAAGAGCGAGCCCGGGCAGACGCCCGGCGACTACGCCCTGGATCACAGCTCGCAGAGCTACGTGTTCGACACCAGGGGGCGCTTGCGTCTGTTGGAGCGCGCGAGCGACATCGTCGCGGCCCTGCCGCACGACATTCGCGCGCTGCTGAAGGAGAACGGCTAGTGGCGCGCGGCCGCCGCGCCCTGCCGCCCTAAGCCGCCGCGGGCGCCGCCAAGGCGCGGGGCGCGCCATCCTGCGTGTCGATGACCCTGCGCATTTTCTCCAGCGCCTTGGCCTCGATCTGGCGGATGCGCTCCGCCGAGACCTTGAATTCGGCGGCGAGCTCGTGCAGCGTGGACGCGTCCTTCTCCTTGAGCCAGCGCGCCTCGACGATGCGGCGGCTGCGGGCGTCCAGGCTTTCCAGCGCCCGCACCAGGCCGGCGGCGCCGACGCGCGCGTTTTCCTCGGCCTCGAGCACGCGCGACGGCTCGTCGTCCTGGTTGGCGGCGAGGTAATGCACCGGAGCATAGCCGTCCTCGTCGTCGTCCGCCTCGAAGGTCACCTCGTGACCGGCCAAGCGCGTCTCCATCTCGACCACTTCCTCGGGCTTCACCCTGAGCTCGGCCGCCACCCGCCCGACTTCCTCGCTGGTAAGCGTCCCCAGTCCCGACTTCATCGAGCGCAGGTTGAAGAACAGTTTCCTCTGCGCCTTGGTCGTGGCCACCTTCACCAGCCGCCAGTTGCGCAGGATGTACTCGTGGATCTCCGCCTTGATCCAGTGGATCGCGAAGGAGACCAGGCGCACGCCGCGCGACGGGTCGAAGCGCTTCACCGCCTTCATCAGCCCGACGTTACCTTCCTGGATCAGATCGGCGTGCGGCAGCCCGTAGCCGAGGTAGCCGCGCGCGATCGAGACCACGAGACGCAGATGCGACACGACCAGTTGCCGCGCCGCATCGAGGTCGTCGTGCTCGCGCAAGCGGCGTCCCAGCGCCCGCTCGTCCTCGGCGCTGAGAATGGGAAAGCGATTGACCGTCTGGATGTATGCCTCGAGGCTGCCGGTCGCCATCGGAATGGGGACCGCCACGGGCGAAGTCATCGGAAGCGACATGGCACTACCTCCTTGCGGTAAATTTTAGCACTCGCGAGATTAGAGTGCTAAGGGGGGGTGAAGTTCAACCAGGGCCAGGTTCATGCCCCCCTACTTTGGCTCTATTTCATGTAAGTATTTACTTACAGACAGATACGCGCCCAGCCAGCCGAGGGCCGCCGAGAACGCGACCAGCGCGCCCGCCTCCCCAGCGGACAGGAACGCGAGGCGGAAGTCCGAGCCATAGGCGCGTGCCAGCTCGCGCACGCCGCCGTTGAGCGCGGCGAGCCCCGCGCGAAGGATCGCAAAGGCAATCAGCCCGCCCGCGGCACCCTGCAGCAGCCCGAGATAGAAGAACGGGCGCCGAATGAACGCGTCGGTGGCGCCGATCAGCTTCGAGAGCTCGATTTCGTCGCGCTGGGTGAGCATCTGTAGGCGGATCGTATTGAAGGTGACCGCCACCAGGGCAACTCCGAGCAGCGTCGACAGCAACGCGACCGCCAGCCGGCCGAGGTCGAGCAGCGCGGCCAGGCGCCGTGCCCAGGCCGAATCGACCTGGACCAACGCGACCGATGGCGCGGCGCGCAGGCTCGCCGCGAGGGCGTCCAGGGCTTCGGGACGCGGATCCTTGGCGCGTACCACGAATGCGTCGGGCAGCGGGTTGCGGTCCAGCGCCGCGACCACGTCGCCGAGCCCCGCGCTGTCCTGCAGCTCCTTGAGGGCGGCCTCGCGCGGAATGAAGCGGAAATCGCGCACCCGCGCGTCCGCCTTGAGCCGCGCGCCAAGCGCGTCGGCATCGGCGCGCGCGGCCGCGGCGCGCATGAAAACCGTGACCTCGGGCTCAAGGGTGAAGCGCTGCGTCACCGCGCGCAGGTTGGCGAGCAGCAGGTATCCGCCTGCCGGCAGCGACAGCGTTACCCCGATCACCAGCGCGTTGAGCAGGCTCGCGGCGCGCGGCGCGGCGAATCTGCCGAGCGCCGCGCGCAGCGCCTGGCGGTGCTGTCTGAGCCAGCTCCTCATGTCGCTGCCGGGGCCGCGTCGTCGACCAGCCGGCCCGCGGCGAGCCGCAGCACGCGCTTCGCGTAGCGCCGGACCAGCGCTTCGTCGTGGGTCGCGATCAGCACCGTGACCCCGATGCGGTTGAAGCTGACGAAGATCTCGAGGATGAGCGCCGCCGAGTCGGCATCCAGATTGGCCGTAGGCTCGTCGGCGATCAGGATCGAGGGCCGATTGACGACCGCGCGCGCGATCGCCAGCCGCTGTTGCTCGCCGCCGGAGAGCTGGATCGGGTTGGCGCGCTCGCGTCCCAGCAGTCCGACCTTGTCGAGCGCCGCCCGCGCCCGGCGCGCCGCCTGCTGCGGCGCATGCCCGCTGATGGCGAGTGGCAGCATGACGTTGTCGTACACGCTGCGGTCGTACAGCAGCTTCTGATCCTGGAACACCAGCCCGAGGTTGCGCCGCAGAAAGGGCACTGCGGCGCGCTTGAGCGCGGCGACGTTCTGGCCGCCGACGACTACCGAGCCGCCGGTGGGACGCTCGATCGCGGGAATCAGCTTGAGCAGAGTGCTCTTGCCGGCGCCGGAGTGCCCGGTGAGAAACGCGAGCTCACCGTCCTGGATAGAAAAGGACAGTCCGTGCAGGGCCTCCTGGCCGCCGGGGTAGCGCTTGGAGACGTTCGAGAAGCTAATCAACCAGCGCCTCGACGAAGTCGCGCGCGACGAACGGGCGCAGGTCGTCGATGCCTTCGCCGACTCCGACGAACAGCAGTGGAATCGGCCGCTGGCGCGCGATCGCGCATACCACGCCTCCCTTGGCGGTGCCGTCGAGCTTGGTCAGCACCAGCCCGGTGAGGCCGAGCGCGTCGTCGAACGCCTTGACCTGCGCCAGCGCGTTCTGGCCCGTGTTGGCGTCCAGCACCAGCAATACCTCGTGCGGCGCTTCGGCCAGCGCCTTGGCCGCCACGCGCTTCACCTTTTTGATCTCTTCCATGAGGTGCAGCTGCGTCGGCAGCCTTCCGGCGGTGTCGGCCACGACCACGTCGATGCCGCGGGCAAGCGCGGCGCTGATCGCGTCGTACACGACCGCGCCCGGATCGCCGCCGGCCTGGCCGATCACGGGGACGCCGTTTTTCTCGCCCCAGGCGACGAGCTGCTCGCGCGCGGCGGCGCGGAAGGTGTCGCCGGCCGCGAGCAGCACGCTCAGGCCCTGCGCTTGCAGCCAGCGCGCGAGCTTGCCGATCGAGGTGGTCTTGCCCGAGCCGTTGACCCCGGCGACCATGATGACGAACGGCCTGGCGCGCGCGGCCTGCAGCGAGCGCTCGAGCGGCGCGAGCAGCTCGAGCAGCGCCTGCTTGAGCGCGCCCTTCAGCGCTTCCCCGTCCTCCAGCCGCTCCTTGCGCACACGTGCGCGCAACCGCTCGAGGAGCGCTTGCGTCGCCTCGACGCCGCAGTCGGCGGTAAGCAGCGCCGCCTCGAGCTCCTCGAACAGCGCTTGGTCGATCTTCCGGCGCCCGAGCAGCGCGCCCAGGCCGCCGCCGAGAGCCGCACGCGTGCGCTCCAGGCCCGCCTTCAGGCGCGCTGACCAGGATGCTTTGTCGTCGGAATTCTTCTTGGCGAAGCCGAGCATGGCGCGGGGCGCGGGCCGCGAGGCGCGGCTGCTACCATTGAGCAGTGGATTCTAGCAAAGCAGGCGCCCGCCACCGCGGCGGCGCGACCCGAAGCACGCCGCCCGGGCGCGTGCGCATCATCGGTGGCGAGTGGCGCAGCCGCCGGCTGGAGGTATCCGCGCGGCCGGAACTGCGTCCGACCCCGGATCGCGTGCGCGAGACGCTGTTCAACTGGCTCGGCCAGGAGCTCTACGGACTGACGTGCCTGGACCTGTTCGCCGGCAGCGGCGTCCTCGGCTTCGAGGCTGCCTCGCGCGGCGCCGCACGGGTGGTGATGGTCGAGCGCGACCCGGTCGCGCTGCGAGCGCTGCGCGCCAATCGCGAGCGGCTCGGCGCGGCCTGCGTCGAGATCGTGGCCGCCGACGCTGACGAGTACTTGCAGCGCGAAGCTGGGCGCTTCGACCTGGTTTTCCTCGATCCGCCCTTCAGGCAGAATGCTCTAGAGCCGCTGCTGGCGCGGCTGCCGGCGCGGCTGACCGGGGGCGCGCGCGTGTATGCCGAGGCCGCCGAGCCAGTGGCACCGCCGCCCCAGTGGCGCGAGCTGAAGCGCGCGCGCGCAGGCCAGGTCAGTTACCAACTGCTGCAATGGAGCGAGCATGATTCGAGCCGTGTATCCGGGGACCTTTGATCCGCTGACCCGCGGCCACGAGGACCTCGTGCGCCGCGCCAGCCTGCTGTTCGATTCGCTCATCGTCGGCGTCGCCGACAGCAGCGCCAAGCGGCCGTTCTTTACCCGGCACGAGCGCATCGAACTGGCCGGCGCGGTGCTCGGCGACCTGAAGAACGTGAAGGTGGTGGGCTTCAGCGGGCTGCTGATCGACTTCGTGCGCGAGCACGGCGCGCGCGTCATTCTGAGGGGCCTGCGCGCGGTGTCCGACTTCGAGTACGAGTTCCAGCTCGCCGGCATGAACCGCAGCCTGTACCCGGACCTGGAGACGATCTTCCTCACGCCCTCCGAGCAGCACATGTTCATCTCCGCGACGCTGGTGCGCGAGATCGCCACGCTGGGCGGCGACGTATCGAAGTTCGTGCATCCGCTGGTATCGCGCCGGCTGGCCGAGAAGGTGAGATCGCTGGGTAAGGCCTCGTGACGCCGGCGGAACCGGGGCGCCGCACCCGGGCTGCTCAGCGCTGGCACGCCGGGCAATAGAAGCTCGCGCGCTGCCCCTGCACGATGCGGCGGATCGGCGTGCCGCAGCGGCGGCACGCCTCGCCGGCGCGGTCATAGACCCGGTAGCGCTGCTGGAAATAGCCCGGCTTGCCGTCGCTGCCGACGAAGTCGCGCAGCGAGGAGCCGCCAGCCCGGATCGCCTCGCGCAGCGTGTCCTGGATCGCCGCGGCCAGACGCTCGCAGCGCGCGAGCGAGAGCCGGCCCGCCCGCGTGCGCGGATGGATGCCGGCGCGAAACAGGGCCTCGTTGGCGTAGATGTTGCCGATACCGACGATGTGGCGGGCATCCATCAGGAACTGCTTGATGGCGGTGCGGCGGGCGCGTGTGAGCGCGTGCAGGCGCGCGGCGTCGAGCGCGCGCGTCAGCGGCTCGATGCCGAGGTGCCGGATGAGCCGGTGCGCCTCGACGGGCTCTGCCGTCCAGAGCACCGCGCCGAAGCGGCGCGGGTCGCGCAGGCGCAGCAGCCGGTCGCCGAGCAGGAGATCGAAGTGGTCGTGTTTGCCCGGCGGCGTACCGCGGGCGAGCACGCGCAGGCTTCCCGACATGCCCAGGTGCACGATGAGGTGGCCCCCGTCGCACTCGATGAGCAGGTACTTGGCGCGGCGCCTCACGGCGCGCACCGTGCGTCCGGCGAGGGAGCGCAGCGTCGCGGACACGCGCCAGCGCAGCCGGGGCTCGCGCAGCGCGATGCCGGTAATCCGGCGCCCCGCGACCAGCGGCGCAATGCCACGGCGGGTGACTTCGACCTCGGGAAGCTCGGGCATCGCGCAGGAACGAACTTTGGTCGCGGAAACAGGTCACTGGAAGATCGCGCGCACGCGCCAGAGCGCGCTTGTGCGGGGCACCAAATATACCTAAGATGCGCCGGAGTCGGGGCGCGGCCGAATGACGCCGTCGCCGTCGCGTACCCCTAGGATACCCCATGCATGCAATTCCCCGTTTGGTTCGCTTCATCGCGCCCCTGCTCGCGCTTGCACTGCTGAGCGGAACGGCGTGCGCCCAGCCGCAGGAGAACGCGGCGCCCGCTGTGTCCGGCGCAACCGGGGCGGGTGGCGAAAAGCTGCCGAATGAGGCGCTCACCGACCGGATCCTCTACGAATTCCTGCTAGGCGAGATCGCGCTGCAGCGCGGCCACGCGGCGCTCGCGGCCGAGACCTACCTCGATCTGGCCAAGCGCACCCGCGATCCGCGGATCGCGCAGCGCGCGGTCGAGATCGCGGACTACGCGCGCATGCCGCAGCTCGCCCTCGAGGCGGCCAAGATCTGGCAGCAGACCGCTCCGGACTCGCCGGTGGCGCTGCAGATGGTGACCGCGCTGCTCATCAGCACGCACCGCGTCGACGAGGCCGAGCCGTACCTCGCCAGACTGCTCGCCATCGACGCCAAGGTGGCGACGAACGGCTTCATGCAGCTCGGCCGGCTGCTCGCCGGCAACCCGGACAAGGCGCAGAACCTGCGCGTGGTGCAGCTGCTGGCGCAGAAGTATCCGGACCTGCCGCAGGCGCACTTCGCGATCGCCCAGGCTGCACTCGCCGCAAACGACGATACGCTCGCTCTGGGAGAGGCGCAGCAGGCCTCGGCGCTGCGCCCGGACTGGCAGCTCGCCGCGATGTTCGAGGCGGAAATCCTGGCGCGCAGTTCGCCCACCGCGGCCGAGGCGCGCCTCGCGGACTTTCTCACCAAGCATCCGGATGCGCGCGAAGCACGGCTTGCTTACGCGCGCATGCTGGTGAACGAGCAGCGCTACCCGGAGGCGCGCGACCAGTTCGAGAAACTGCTGGCCGCCTATCCGCATGACAAGGACGTCATCTTCGCGGTGGGCCTGCTGGCGGCGCAGCTCAAGGACTATACGACCGCGGAGGCGAACCTCAGAAAGCTGATCGCGCTTGGATATCGCGACATCGACGGCGTGCGCTATGCGCTCGGCCAGGTTGCGGAGGAGCAGAAGGACTGGGCGCAAGCGATCAAGTGGTACGAGCAGATCGGCAGCGGCGCGCAGTACGTCGCCTCGCGCGCTCGCGTAGCGCACGTGCTCGCGCAGGAGGGCAAGCTCGGGCAGGCGCTTGAGTACCTGCACAACGTCAAGGCCGGCGACGCGGCGGAGCGCGCCCAGCTGGTGATTTCCGAGGCGCAGTTGCTGCGCGAGGCGGGCCGCTACCAGGACGCGTTCGACGTGCTGGGCAAGGCGCTCGCGGCATCCCCCGAGCAGCCGGACCTGCTCTACGACTACGCGCTCGCCGCGGACAAGATCAAGCGCTACGACCTCGTCGAGTCGAGCCTGCGCAAGCTGATCAAGCTGAGGCCAGACTATGCGCATGCCTACAACGCGCTCGGCTACTCGCTGGCCGATCGCAACCAGCGCCTGCCCGAAGCACGCGAGCTGATCGAGAAAGCGCTCCAGCTGGCGCCGCAGGATTCCTACATCATCGACAGCATGGGCTGGGTGCTGTACCGCATGGGCGAGCTGAAGGCCGCCGCGAGCGAGCTGCAGCGCGCCTGGCAGGGGCAGCAGGACCCCGAGATCGGCGCGCACCTCGGCGAAGTGCTGTGGGTGATGGGCCGGCACCAGGAGGCCGAGCGCATCTGGGACCAGGCGCTCAAGAACGGCCCGACCAACGGAACGCTGCGAGCGACGATCAAGCGTTTCAGAGCGCACTAGCGCGCAGGCGATGCCGCGGCGTTTCATCGCCCCGCTCGGGCGGACCCCGGTCTGGCTGGCGTGCGCCCGCTGGCCCCGCCGCGCAGGGCTCTGTGTCGCCCTGATCGCCTCGCTGCTCACTGGCTGCGCGGGGCTGCGCAGCCGCGCGATTCCGGCCGGACAGGCCGAATTCGAGCTCTCCGCGCGCATCGCGGTACGCTACGGCAACCAGGCCTCGAGCGGAAACGTCGCCTGGCGCCACGCGGCCGCCGCCGACGACATGCTGATCACGTCACCGCTCGGGCAGGGAATCGCGCGCATCGTGCGGGTGGGCGACACGGTGACCCTGACGACTTCCGACGATCGCCGCTATCAGGCGCGTGACGCCGAGTCGCTGACCGAGCGGGTACTCGGCTTCCGCCTGCCGCTCCGGGGGCTCGCCGACTGGGTGCGCGGGCGCCCCGAGCCGGGGACGGCCGCGCAGACGCGCTACGACTCGGGCGGGCGGCTGGTCGAGCTTGAGCAATCGGGCTGGCGCGTGGAATATCTGGCCTACGCGGCCGCTGGCGGGATGCCGTCGCGGCTCACGCTCACTTACCCGGGTCTCGAGTTGCGGCTCGCCATCAACCAGTGGCGGGCCAGGCCGTGAGCTCGGCATTGCAGTGGTATCCGGCACCCGGCAAGCTCAATCTGTTCCTGCACGTGCTTGGCCGGCGCGCCGACGGCTACCACGAGCTGCAGACCGTGTTCCGGCTGATCGAGCACGCCGACCGGGTCGGCATCGAGCTGCGCGCCGACGGCGAGCTGGCGCGCGCGGACGCGCTGCCCGGGGTGCCACCCGAAGAAGATTTGTGCCTGCGCGCAGCGCGATCGCTGAAGGACGTCGCGCTCGTGCGCCTCGGACCGGCGGCACGGCGGCTCGGTGCGGATATTGCGCTGGACAAGCGGCTTCCGATCGGCGGCGGCCTGGGCGGAGGCTCGTCGGACGCGGCCACCGTGCTGCTGGTGCTCAACCGCCTGTGGGAGCTGCATCTGGCGCGCGACGAGCTGCTGGCCCTCGGCGCGAGCCTGGGAGCGGACGTGCCGGTATTCGTGTTCGGCGAGAACGCGCTGGGCGAGGGTATCGGCGAGCGTCTGCGCGGCCTGGCACTGCCGCCCGCTTGGTACCTCGTTCTCGCACCTCAACTCTCGGTTTCTACGAGAGAAATCTTCGCGGACGCCGCGTTGACACGCGATACGAAACCGCTCAAAATACCGCCCTTTTTCTCGGGACAGGGACACAACGACCTGGAGCCGGTCGTCACGCGCCGCTACCCCGAGATCGCGGCGCATCTTGCGTGGCTGCGCGAGCACGGCGCAGATGCGCGCCTGACGGGTTCCGGAGCGTGCGTGTTTGCCGAATTCGGCGCGGAAGCCGAGGCGCGCTCGCTCGGGGCGAGGCTGCCTGGCACGATGCGCGGATTTGTGACCCGCGGTCTCGAGCGGCACCCGCTGCGCGACTGGACCGCCTAGGACGGGTGGAACAGGGCCCTGGATGCACCGGTTCCGAGCGGCACCGGGCAGAGTTTGCATGCGGTTGGGGAGTCGCCAAGCTGGTTAAGGCACCGGATTTTGATTCCGGCATGCGTAGGTTCGAATCCTACCTCCCCAGCCATTTGACGATGGTTGGCGGCCGCTACGGCGGCTGATTTTCTTGGCTTCGCACGGGACCTTCCCATGGGCAACATACCGCTCGAGCGTCTGATGGTGTTCACGGGGAACGCCAATGCGCGCCTCGCGCAGGATGTGGTGAAGCACCTCAACATCGCGCTCGGGCGCGCGGTCGTCGGCCGCTTTTCGGACGGCGAGGTGATGGTCGAGATCCTGGAGAACGTGCGCGGCAAGGACGTGTTCGTCCTGCAATCGACCTGCATGCCGACCAACGACACCCTGATGGAGCTGATGATCATGGTGGACGCGCTCAAGCGCTCCTCCGCAGCGCGCGTCACCGCGGCGATCCCGTATCTGGGCTACGCGCGGCAGGACCGCCGGCCGCGCTCGGCGCGCGTGGCGATCAGCGCCAAGGTGGTGGCGAACATGCTGACCTCGGTCGGGGTCGCGCGCGTGCTGACCATGGATCTGCACGCCGACCAGATCCAGGGCTTCTTCGACATGCCGGTGGACAACATCTACGCAGCGCCGGTGCTGCTCGGCGACGTCTGGAAACAGCGCTACGACGACGTGATTGTGGTGTCGCCCGACGTGGGTGGGGTGGTGCGCGCGCGCGCGCTGGCCAAGCGGCTCGAGTCCGATCTCGCGATCATCGACAAGCGCCGCCCGCGGGCCAACGTCGCCGAGGTCATGAACGTGATCGGCGAAGTCGAGGGGCGCACCTGCGTGATCATGGACGACATGGTGGACACCGCCGGCACGCTGTGCAAGGCGGCGCAGGTGCTGAAGCACGAAGGCGCAAAGAAGGTGGTCGCGTACTGCACTCACGCGGTGCTCTCCGGCGGCGCGGTGGAGCGCATAGCGGCCTCGGACCTGGACGAGCTGGTGGTGACCGATACCATTCCGCTGCGCGACGACGCGCGCGCCTGCAAGAGGATCCGGCAGCTGTCGGTGGCCGGCCTGCTGGCCGAGACGATCCTGCGCATCTTCAACGAGGATTCGGTGAGCTCGCTGTTCATCGAATGACATTAGGAGGGGCGCGCAGGGGTGGCCCTGCAGCCTCATCACAACCGCCGCGCGTGCCTGGTCGCGGGTCGCGCGGCACATTTGGGAGTTATCCATGAAAATCGAAATCAGCGCGCAGAAGCGCGCGGTGCAGGGAACGGGTGCGAGCCGCCGCCTGCGACGCACGGGCAAGGTGCCGGGCATCCTGTACGGCGGCGATCGGCCGCCCGTCAACGTCGAGTTCGACCACAAGGATCTGCTGCAGAAGCTCCATACGGAGGCGTTCCACTCCTCGATCCTGACCATCGACCTCGAGGGCTCCAAGGAACCGGCGCTGCTGCGCACGTTCAACATGCATCCGTTCAAGGCCCAGGTGCAGCACGTCGACTTCCAGCGCGTCTCCAAGGACCGCAAGATCCACATGAAGGTGCCGCTGCACTTCGTGAACGCGGAGATCTCGCCGGGGGTCAAGGATCAGGGCGGCGTGGCGAGCCACGTCCTGAACGAGCTCGACGTGAGCTGCCTGCCCGACGACCTGCCGGAGTTCATCGAGGTCGACCTCTCGGGCATGAGCGTCGGAAACTCGATCCACGCGCGCGATCTGGTGCTGCCCAAGGGCGTCGAGGCGGTGCTGCACAAGGCCGAGAACCCGGTGGTCGCGACGCTGCTGATGCCGGCCCTGATCACCGAGGAGGAGGTCACGGCCGAAGCGGTGCCGGCCGCGGGCGAGGTGCCGACCACGGCGCAGGCCCAGCCCGAGAAGGGCGCGGAGGCGGCGGCCGGCGAGAAGGGCTCCGATAAGGGCGCGGAGAAGAAGGAGAAGAAGTAAGCGCCTTGCGCCCGGGGGCGGCACCGGCGCAGCCGCCGGTGCCGCCGCGGGCGAAGGCACCGAAGATCGCAGCCGCGCGCGAACCGCGTTGCGCGGGCCTCGTCCTCGCTTGCTGATCCAGTATGCCGCGCATTCGCCTTATCGTCGGCCTGGGCAACCCGGGCAGGGAGTACGCGCGCACGCGCCACAACGCGGGCTTCTGGCTGGTCGAGCGCTTTGCCGCGCAGGCCGGCGTGGCGCTGAGGAAGGAGGCGAGGTACCAGGCGCTGCTCGGCCGCGACGAGGCGAGCGGGGCATGGCTGCTGCTGCCGCAGACCTACATGAATGCGAGCGGTCGGTCGGTGGCCCTGCTGGCCGGCTTCTTCAAGATTCCGGCCGATGAGATCCTGGTCGCGCACGACGAGCTCGACTTCGCGCCGGGGGCCGCGAAGATGAAACAGGGCGGCGGGGTGGCGGGCCACAACGGACTGCGGGACATCGCCGCGCGCCTCGGCAGCCTCGATTTCTGGCGCCTTCGGTTCGGCATCGGCCACCCGGGCGAGCGCAGCGTGGTGGCCGACTACGTGCTGCAAAAGCCGGCGGCAGACGAACGCGCGGCGATCGACGGCGCGATCGACAAGGCGCTCGCGATCCTGCCGCTATGCGTGGCCGGCGATCTGCAGGGCGCGATGCTGAAGTTGCACACCAAGGAAAAAGCTTGAGTCTGAAGTGCGGCATCGTGGGCCTTCCCGAGAAGCAAGGGGGGCTCCAACAGAACGTTTCTGCCCCCCTTGAATCCCCCCGCGGCGGCGGTAAAGGACGCGAATCGTGAGCCTCAAGTGCGGCATCGTGGGCCTTCCCAACGTTGGCAAGTCGACGCTGTTCAACGCGCTCACCAAGGCCGGCATCTCGGCGGAGAACTATCCTTTCTGCACCATCGAGCCGAACGTCGGCATCGTCGAGGTGCCGGACGCGCGCCTGGCCGAGCTGGCGCGGATCGCGCAGCCGCAGAAGGTGATTCCGGCGGTGGTCGAGTTCGTGGACATCGCGGGGCTGGTCGCCGGCGCTTCGAAAGGCGAGGGCCTGGGCAACCAGTTCCTGGCCAACATCCGCGAAACCGACGCGATCGCGCACGTCGTGCGCTGCTTCGAGGACCCGAACGTGGTGCACGTCGCGGGCAAGGTCGATCCGGTCTCCGACATCGAGACCATCAACACCGAGCTCGCGCTCGCCGACCTGCAAACCGTCGACAAGCAGCTCGCGAAGTACGCCAAGGTCGCCAAGACGGGCGGCGACAAGGAGGCGCAGCGCCTGGTGGCGGTGCTCGAAAAGGTGAGCGCGGCGCTCGACGAGGGGCGCCCCGCGCGCAGCGTGGCGCTCGCCAAGGAGGAGCTGGCGGTGCTCAGACCGCTGTTCCTGCTCACCATGAAGCCGACCATGTACGTCGCCAACGTGGCCGAGAACGGCTTTCGCGACAATCCGCTGCTCCAGCGCGTCGAGGAGCACGCGCGCCGCGAGGGCGCGCCGGTGGTCGCGATCTGCGCCGCGCTGGAAGCGCAGATCGCCGACCTGGCGGAGGAGGACAAGCAGATCTTCCTCGCCGACATGGGCATGGACGAGCCGGGGCTGAGCCGCGTCATCCGGGCCGGGTACCAGCTGCTCGGGCTGCAGACCTATTTCACCGCCGGGCCGAAGGAGGTGCGCGCCTGGACGGTGCCGGTGGGCGCCACCGCGCCGCAGGCGGCAGCGGTCATCCACACCGACTTCGAGCGCGGCTTCATCCGCGCCGAGGTCATCGCCTACTCGGATTACGTCGCCGGCCGGGGCGAGCAGGGCGCCCGGGAAGCCGGCAAGCTGCGGGTCGAAGGCAAGGACTACGTGGTGAAGGACGGCGACGTGATGCACTTCAGGTTCAACGTCTGACGGCCTGCGGGCGCTATCCTTGCGCCGTGAGCCCCCACTGCGACACGGCCAAAGCGCAGGATCTGTCGCAGCTCGTTGAGCTGCTCGGGCTGCTGTTCGCGCAAGAAGCCGATTTTGCGCCCGACGCCGTAAAGCAGCGCCGCGCCCTGGAGCTCATCCTCGCCGACCCCGCCATCGGCCGCGTCTACGTCGCGCGCGAAGGCGAGCAAGTGCTGGCCATGGCGAGCCTGCTGTACACGGTAAGCACGGCCGAGGGTGCCAGGGCCGCATGGCTCGAGGATCTGGTAGTGCGGCCGGAGCGGCGCGGGCAGGGCATCGGCTCGATGCTGCTCGAGCACGTCGCCGCTCGGGCGCGTGCGGACGGCGTGGCGCGCATCTCGCTGCTCACCGACGCCGACAACGCGCTCGCGCAGCGGCTCTACCGCAGCCTGGGCTTCAGCCCCTCGGCGATGCGGCCGATGCGTTTGACGCTGCGTTGAATCCCGGCGGCCTACAGGGCCGCGCTCGTGGCGGTCCCGCGCACCGCGCGCCGGCGCTCGTGCTCGCTGAGGTAGCGCTTGCGGATGCGGATCGACTTCGGCGTCACCTCGACCAGCTCGTCCTCGTCGATGAACTCGACCGCGTACTCCAGCGTCAGCCTCACCGGTGGTGTGAGCAGCACGTTTTCATCCTTGCCGGAAGCGCGCACGTTGGTGAGCTTCTTGCTCTTGATCGGGTTGACCACGAGGTCGTTGTCGCGGCTGTGGATGCCGACGATCATCCCCTCGTACACCCGGTCGCCGGGGCTGACGAACAGCCTGCCGCGCTCCTGCAGGTTGAACAGGGCGTAGGCCACCACCTCGCCGTTCTCCTGCGAGACCATGGCGCCGTTGCGCCGGCCCGGGATGTCGCCCTTCCACGGCCCGTAGTCGTCGAACACGTGGCTCATGATGCCGTTGCCGCGCGTCAGGTTCATGAACTCGCCCTGGAAGCCGATCAGGCCGCGCGCCGGAATGCGGTAGTCCAGCCGCACGCGGCCGCGGCCGTCGGGAACCATGTCCACCAGGTCGCCGCGGCGCACCGCGAGCGATTCCATCACCGGGCCCTGATGCGCCTCCTCGACGTCCAGCGTGAGAAGCTCGAAGGGCTCCTGCACTGCCCCGTCGCGCACGCGCGTGATCACGCGCGGCCGGCCGACCGCCAGCTCGTAGCCCTCGCGGCGCATGTTCTCGACCAGGATGGTGAGGTGCAGCTCGCCCCGGCCGGAGACCAGGAACACGTCGGCGTCCGCCGTGTCCTCCACGTGCAGCGCCACGTTGGTGTAGAGCTCGCGCTGCAGGCGCTCGCGGATCTGGCGGCTGGTCAGGAACTTGCCTTCGGTACCGGCGAAGGGCGATGAGTTGACCAGGAAGTTCATGGTGAGCGTCGGCTCGTCCACCTTGAGCGCGGGCAGCGCATCCGGATGCTCCGGGTCGCACAGCGTGCAGCCGATCGCGAGCTCGTCCACGCCGGTGAACTGCACGATGTCGCCGGCGAGCGCCTCCGCCACTGGCACGCGCTCCAGGCCGCGAAAGCTGAACACCTGCGCCACCTTGGCCTTCGCCGGCGGGCGTCCCGGCGCCAGCACCAGGACCTCGCTCGCCGACTTGAGCCGACCGCGCCGGATGCGTCCGATGCCGATGCGCCCGACGTAGGTCGAATAATCGAGCGCCGAGATCCTCATCTGCAACGGCCCGTCGACGTTGACGTCCTGCGGCGCCGGCACGTATTGGAGGATAGCCTCGAACAGCGCGCGCATGTCGCCGCCGCGCGCCTCCGGATCGAGGCTCGCCCAGCCCTGCAGCGCCGAGGCGTACACCACCGGGAAGTCGAGCTGCTCCTCGCTTGCGCCGAGCTTGTCGAACAGCTCGAAGGTCCGGTTCACGACCCAGTCGGCGCGCGCGCCGTCGCGGTCCACCTTGTTCACCACGACCACCGGCTTCAAGCCGAGCGCCAGCGCCTTCTTGGTTACGAAGCGCGTCTGCGGCATGGGGCCCTCGACCGCGTCGACCAGCAGCAGGACGCCGTCCACCATGCCGAGCACGCGCTCGACCTCGCCGCCGAAATCCGCGTGTCCCGGCGTGTCGACGATGTTGATGTGCACCCCCGCGTAATCGAGCGCGCAGTTCTTGGCGAAAATCGTGATGCCGCGCTCGCGCTCGATGTCGTTCGAATCCATGACCCGCTCGGCGATGCGCTCGTGCGCGGCGAAGGTGCCGGACTGGTGCAGCAGCTTGTCGACCAGCGTGGTCTTGCCGTGGTCGACGTGGGCGATGATGGCGATGTTGCGGATCGGGCGCGGCATGGGATTCTTGCGTTGGGGCCGCGATTGTATCAGTCGCGCAGCCCGCGCAGGCCCCGCGCGCGGGCCCTCAGGCGCCGGAGGACGGCCTGGCGCGCAGGTAGGCGGTCAGATCGTCGAGCGTGACGAGCTTGCGGTAGTCGCTTTCCGGGATGTCGACGTGCAGCTGCTCGTGCAGGCCGACGAGAAAATTGAGCCAGTCCATCGAGTCGAGGTCGATCTGGTCGCGCAGCGGCCTGCTGCGCACGATGTCCGCCGGCGAGACCTCGGGCGCGATGCTGGCGAGGATGCGGAAAACGGCGTCGCGGATGGTCTGTTCGTCCATGTCAGAGCGCCTCGGGTTGTTGCAGCAGGGTGCGCAGCTCGGCGAGAAACAGGGCGCCGCGGTGGCCGTCGCTCGCGCGGTGATCGGCGGCGAGGCTCGCGGTCACCGCGGGGATCGCCTTCAGCGCTCCGTTTTCGGCCCAGGCGCGCTCGCGCACGGCGCCGAAGCCGATCAGGGCAACCTGCGGCGGGTAGATGACGCCGAAGACGCTGTCCGCGCTCTGCTCGCCGAGATTGGTCACCGTCACGGTGGGCATCGACATCTCCGAGCTGCGCAGCGAGAAGGCGCGCGTGCGCTTGACCAGGTCGGCCAGCTCGCGCATGAGCTGATCGAGCGGCTTGGTATCGGTATTCAGGATCGCCGGCGCGGCCAGCCCGCCCTGGCGCAGCGACACCGCGACGCCCACGTGCACCTCGCGCGAGGGCTCGAAGCGGCCCTCGCGGACGAAGCCGTTCAGCTCGGGAAACTTGGGCAGCGCCCTGGCCACCGCCTTGATGAGCAGCACCGCCATCAGCAGCCGCTCGGTCACCGGGCGGCGGGCGTTTTCCTCCGTCAGCCAGCGGCTCGCCTTCTCGAGCGGGACCTCGGCGGCGAGGTAGTAGTGCGGGATCTCGCGCTTGGAGCGCGCCATGGCCGCGGCGATGGTGCGGCGCATCTCGGCGCCGCGTGCCGCGGCGACGGCGGCCGCAGCGCCTGCCGGTGCGGGCGGCGAAGGCGCCGGCTTCGCGGCCGCGCGCTCGACGTCCTCCACGGTGATCGCGTCTTCGGGCCCGGTGCCGGTCACGGTCTCCAGCGCGATGCCGAGATCCGCCGCGTGTCGCCGCGCGGCCGGCGAGACGCGGCGGCGGCCCAGTGGCGCAGCCACCGGGGGCGGCGCCTCGACCGCGGCCGGGATCCGCACGGCCGGGGCAGGCCCCGCGGCGGCAGGCTTGGCGATCGGGTGCTCGAGCTTCCATTTCGCGGCCTGCTCGGGCGTCTCGCCCGGAGCGCGCAGCAGCGCGAGCACGGTGTTGACCGGGATCCTGCTCCCGGGCTGGACCACCAGCTCTTCGACCGTGCCCTCGTCCCAGCATTCGACGTCGATCGCGGCCTTGGTGGTGTCCACGAGCGCGACCACCTGGCCGCGCTTCACCGCGTCGCCCGGGTGCACGCGCCACTCGAGCAGCGTGCCCTCGTCCATGTCCGCGCCGAGCGAAGGCAGCTTGAACTCGATCATCGGCGTCCGAGCAGCGCCTTGGCGGCGGCCGCGATCCGCGGCGCCTGCGGCAGCGCCGCGTCCTCCAGGTGCTTGGGATACGGCATCGGCACTTCGGCGCTGCACACGCGCGCCACGGGCGCATCGAGGTCGTAGAACGCCTGCTCCATGATGCGCGCCGAGACCTCCGCCGCGAGGCTGCCGCTGCGCCAGCCCTCGTCGATGACCACGGCCCGCCTGGTCTTGCGCACCGAGGCGAGCAAGGTGGCGTCGTCGAGCGGGCGCAGCACGCGCAGGTCGACGACCTCGGCCGAGACGCCGTCCGCGGCGAGCAGCGCGGCCGCCTCGAGCGTCTTCCACAGCGTGCCGCCGTAAGTGATCAGCGTGACGTCCGACCCCTCGCGGCGCAGCCTGGCGTGCGCGATGTCGGCGCCGGCCGCGGGCGCGCCGAGCTCGCCCTCCATGTTGTAGAGGGTCGCGTGCTCGAAGATCAGCACCGGGTCCGGGTCCTCGAGCGCGGGCCACAGCATGCCGCGCGCGTCCTCGATGGTGGCGGGGGCGAGCACCTTGATGCCGGGGATGTGCGCGTACCAGCCTTCCAGGCTGTGCGAGTGCTGCGCGGCGAGCTGGCGACCCGCGCCGGTGGCCATGCGGATCACGAGCGGCACCGAGAGCTGGCCGCCCGACATGTGGCGCAGCAGCGCCGCGTTGTTGACGATCTGATCGAGCGCGAGCAGGCTGAAGTTCACCGTCATCACCTCGACGATCGGACGCATGCCGCCGAGCGCCGCGCCGATCCCGCAGCCGACGAACGCGAGCTCCGAGAGCGGCGTATCGCGGATGCGCTCCGGCCCGAAGCGATCGAGTAGCCCCATCGATACGGCATAGCTCCCGCCGTACTTGCCGACGTCCTCGCCCATCAGGAATACGCGCGGGTCGCGCTCCAGCGCCTCCTGCATCGCCGTTCGCATCGCCTCGCGGTAGCTGGTCTTCATGGCGCCGGCCCCTCGCCGTAGACGTCGCGCACGAGGTCCTCGACCGGCTCCCAGTGGCCGGCCTCGGCGTAATCGACCGCCGCCTCGACCTCGGCGAGCGCCTCGCTGTCGAGTCGCCGGAAGTCCTCCTCGATCATCAGGCCCTGGGCCTTGAGGCGGTCGGTGAAAGTGTGCAGCGGGCCGCGCTTCTTCCATTCCTCGATCTCGGCCTTGTCGCGGTACAGGTCGGGGTCGTACATGGAGTGCGCCCGGTAGCGGTAGGTCTGGAACTCGAGGAACATCGGCGCTTGCTGCTCGCGCACCTGCGCGGCGGCCTGCCTGGCGGCCTCGTGCACCGCCACGACGTCCATGCCGTCGACCTTGGCCACCGGCATGCCGAAGCTTGCCGCCTTGACGGTGAGCTCGATCTGCGACTCGGAGCGCTCGAGGCGGGTGCCCATGGCATACAGGTTGTTCTCGCAGCAGAACAGCACCGGCAGCTTCCACAGCGCGGCGAGGTTCATCGACTCGTGGAACGCCCCCTCGGCCATGGCGCCCTCGCCGAAGAACACCGCGGTCACGCGCCGCCTGCCCTGCATCCGGTCGGCGAGCGCGAGCCCCGTCGCCATGGGAATGCCGCCGCCGACAATCGCGTTGCCTCCATACAGCCGGCGCTGCGCGTCGAAGATGTGCATCGATCCGCCGCGGCCGTGCGAGCAGCCCTCGACCTTGCCGTACATCTCGGCCAGCACCGCGTTCATCGGCACGCCGCGCACCAGCGCGTGCCCGTGCTCGCGATAGGTGCACACCAGCGCGTCATCGGGCGTCAGCGCCGGGATCGCCCCCGCCGCGACCGCCTCCTCGCCGATGTACAGGTGCAGGAAGCCGCGGATCTTCTGCTGGCCGTAGAGCTCGGCGGCCTTCTCCTCGAAGCGCCGGATGCGCAGCATGCTGCGCAACAGGCCGAGCGCCTGCTCGTGGCCGTAGGGCACCGGCGTGCTCATCCGCCCGCCTCCAGCGTCGAGATGTCGCCCTCGGGAAGGCCCAGCTCGCGCGCCTTGAGCAGCCGGCGCATGATCTTGCCGCTGCGCGTGCGCGGCAGGGTGGGCAGGAAGTCGATCTCCTTCGGCGCCACCGCGGCGCCGAGCCGCTTGCGCGCGTGGCCGAGCAGCTCGAGGCGCAGCTTGTCGCCTGCCTGGTAGCCTTCCCTGAGCGAGACGAACGCCTTCACGACCTCGCCGACCGTGGGGTCGGGCTTGCCGATCACGCCGGCTTCCGCGACCGCGGGGTGCTCCATCAGGGCGCTTTCGACCTCGAACGGGCCGATCAGATGGCCGGCCGACTTGATGACGTCGTCGGCGCGGCCGACGAACCAGAAGTAGCCGTCGGCGTCGCGCTTCGCCAGGTCGCCGGTGAGGTAGAGATCCCCCGCGAAGCACTTGCGATAGCGTTCTTCCATGTCCAGGTAGCCGCGGAACATCGACGGCCAGCCGCGCTTGAGCGCCAGCTCGCCCTCGACGTCGGGCTGCTCGATGATCTTCACCGAGCCGTCCCGCGCGCGCTGCACGACATAGGCGTCGATCCCGGGCAGCGGCCGGCCCATCGAGCCGGGCTTGATGTCGAACGCGGGCGTGTTGGCGATCATGATCCCGCCGGTCTCGGTCTGCCACCAGTTGTCGTGGATCGGCAGCCCGAGCACCTCGGCACCCCACCACACGGCCTCCGGGTTGAGCGGTTCGCCGACGCTGGCGACGAAGCGCAGCGCATCGCGGCGGTGCGTCTGTGCCAGCTCCCGGCCGGCCTTCATCAGCATGCGGATCGCAGTCGGCGCGGTGTACCACACCGTCACGCGCTGCTCGTCGAGGATCCGGTACCAGCGTTCGGCGTCGAAGTCCTCCTCGTCGACGATGCTGGTCACGCCGTGCAGCAGCGGGGCGATGATGCCGTAGGACGTTCCGGTGACCCAGCCGGGATCGGCGGTGCACCAGAAGACGTCCTCGGGGTGGAGGTCCAGCGCGTAGCGGCCGGTCGCGTAATGCGCCACCACCGCGCCGTGCACGTGTACCGCGCCCTTGGGCGTGCCGGTGGTGCCGCTGGTGAAATGCAGCAGCGCCATGTCCTCTTCGCCGGTCGGCTCCACCAGGAAGTCGTCCTGCGCGCCGCGCATCAGCGCCGCAAAATCGAGCGTATTCGGTATCGGTGCGCCGCCTTCGCCGATCACCAGCACGTGGCGCAGGCCGGGAAGCTCGCCGACAATCTGGGCCGCCTTGCGCCTGTACAGCGACTCGGTGGTGACCAGCACCCGCGCGTCCCCGGCGGCCATCCGCGTCTTGATCGGCTGCGGGCCGAAGGCGGAGAACAGCGGCGAGAGCACGCTGCCGTTGCGCAGCGTACCAAGGGCTGCGACGTAAAGCTCGGGAATGCGCCCGGCGAGGACGAACACCCGTTCGCCCTTGCCGACTCCGAGCTGGCGCAGCACGCGGGCGAAGCGCCGCGACTCGCGCGCGAGCTCCTGGTAGCTGATGTCGCGCGTCGCGCCGTTGCGGCCCAGCCAGCGCAGCGCCACGTGCGCCGCGCGCGGCCCGCGCGCATGGCGCTCGAGCGCTTCCCAGGCGATGTTGATGCCGCCGCCCGGGAGCCCTTCGAGCGCGCGGCGCGCGGCCTGCCAGGAGAACGCCGCCCGCTCCGCCGCGTAATCCGACAGATTGGGCGCGACCGTCAAATCGGCGGGTTGCTTGCGGATGACCGGTGGGCGGGTCACTGGCTGTCCAGTCGCGGGCCGCGCGCCGATGCGGCGCTCAGCACGACGTGTCGCGGATTACCGGTGCGCAACGCGCGGCGCCTGACCCGCGTCAAGCACGCAGCTTCCACGGCGCGCGCAACCGGGCGCGGCACAGCGAACCCCGCCTTCGATGCCGGGGGCTCAGGTGCCCTTCTTCTCCATCGGGCAGGTGCTCAGACCGAAGATCGAGTACATCGGGCAGGTGCCGAACACCCCCGTGAGCAGGGGCACCAGGCCGACCAAACCCCACCATTTCGCCGCGCCTTCGACGAAGTACAACAGCGACAGCAGACCGATGCCGATGACGATGCGCAGCACCCGGTCGGTGCTTCCGACGTTGGTTTTCATGTGCGGACTCCTCGAAGCGTCACTGGGACCTCCGCAACATAGCGCGGCCGGGCGCCAGCCTGTTGACCAGGATCAAACGCGCGGCGTCCGCCCCCGCGTCAGATCCCGCCCAGCATCACGTACTTGACTTCGACGTATTCCTCGATGCCGTACTTCGAGCCCTCGCGGCCCAGCCCCGACTGTTTCACGCCGCCGAACGGCGCCACCTCGGTCGA
>Ga0307374_10002231_pt1 | contig 34749 bp, 39 predicted proteins | sample OX3MG_FD_202532 | JGI IMG/M metagenome (GOLD analysis project Ga0307374, IMG submission 202532) | Soil microbial communities from Risofladan, Vaasa, Finland - OX-3 | ecosystem: Environmental > Terrestrial > Soil > Coastal area > Acid sulfate soil | place: Finland: Risofladan, Vaasa | collected... | reverse complement strand
TCCAGGGCTACCATCTTCCGCCCGAGGTGGCGCTGATGCCGGACGGCGCGTATTTCCGCGCCGGCCAGAACCAGCTCATTCCCGACCTCTATGTCGGCCATGCGCAGGCGAAGGGCAGCGCCGGGCCAGATGATCTGTTCAAGGTCACGAACGTAGTCAAGGGCAGCGACCCCAAAATCTCCGGCACGCTTGAGGAGACCGGATGCAAGATGACGTGGCCGGCCTAATGTGACAGAAGTGCCGAGCGCCGCGCGATCCGCGGCGCCCGGTTCTCGAAAGGACGTAGGTTCGCGGTCTTGACGGTATGGTTTAGATCTGGCCCGCGCGCCGGAGCGCGCGGGCCGCATTTATGTGAAAATGACCGATCATGAATAGTACGATCTGGATGGCGCGCGTTCGATGACCCAGCTGATTCTGTTCAATGTATTCAACGGGCTGATCGTCGGCGCGTTCTACGCCCTCATGGCGCTCGGCCTCTCCCTGATCCTCAACCTCTCCGGCGTGATCAATTTCGCCCATGGCGGGTTCCTGGCGATCGGCGGCTACATCGCCTACGTCCTCATTCCCTATATCGGCTTCTGGGGCGCGCTGCTGGTTGCGCCGTTCCTGACCGCCTTCATCGGCCTGCTCGTCGAGCGCGTCCTGATCCGCCGCCTCTACGGACGCGATCCGCTCTACAGCCTGCTGCTCACCTTCGGCCTCGCCTATATCATCGAGGACGGCACACGCTTCATCTGGGGCGCGCAGAGCGTGCCTTATCAGGTGCCCGACTGGCTGATGCAACCGCTCAGCGCCGACTATTTTTTCCTGACCGGCTATCGTGTGTTCATGGTCCTGCTGGTCGGCGTGGCGGTCGCGGCCCTGTTCCTCATCCTGACCCGCACGCGCCTGGGCCTGCGCATCCGCGCCGGGACGCTCGATCTCGAGACTGTGTCGGTGCTCGGCGTCAACGTGCGCCTCCTGCGCAACCTCAATTTCGGCCTCGGCATCTATCTTGCCGGCTTGGCGGGCGTGCTCGCCGCCGGCATGCTCGGCCTCCAGCCCGTGATTGGCTTCTCGCTGATCATGCCGAGCTTCGTCACGATCATCGTTGGTGGGCTCGGCAGCCTGCCCGGCACGCTTTTGGGCGGCTTGCTCATCGGTGTCACGTCGGGCGTCACCACCGTGTTCTTTCCGTCGGCGAGTGAAGCGGTCATCTATATTTTGATGGGCGTGGTGCTGCTGGTCCGCCCGCGCGGCCTCCTCGGCGAGGAAGGCCGCTTCTGATGGTTCGGCTCGACAAGCCCGCGGCGGAGGCCGCGCCGGTCAACGGGCGGATGCCGCCGCTGTCGACTATCCGGCTCGACAAGCGCGCGGCCGACGCTCTCGTCTGGCTGCTGCTGCTGACGGCGCCGTTCTGGATGCAGTGGATCGGCGGCTATACCGAGCTCGGCAGCCGCGTGCTGGTGATGGCGCTTGCCGCCATGGCGCTGAATTTCCTGCTCGGCTTCACCGGCGTCCTGTCCTTCGGCCATGCCGCCTATTTCGGCCTCGGCGCCTATGGCTGCGCCATGACCATCAAATACCTGGTCCCGAGCACGCCCGTCGGCATAGTGGTCGGCATCATCGTCGGCACGGCCGCCGCCATGATCATCGGCGCCTTGATCGTCAAGCTGCGTGGCGTCTATTTCGCCATGGTGACGATCGCGTTCGGCCAGGTGTTCTATTTCATCACCTTCCGATGGAACAACGTCACCGGCGGCGACGACGGGCTTACCGACTGGCACCGCATGCCGCTCGACTTCGGCTTCGCCAAGCTCGATATCCTCCACAACGCCGAGGCGTTCTATTACGTCATCCTGTTCTGCTTCGCCGTTTCCGTCGGCATCATGGCGCTGCTGCTGCGCTCGCCGTTCGGCCGCACGCTGCTGGCGATCCGCGAGAACGAGCGCCGCGCACGCTTCCTCGGCATTCCCGTCGATCGCCACATCTGGCTCTCGTTCGTCATCTCGGGCGCTTTCGCGAGCGTCGCGGGCACGCTCTATGCGCTCTTGAACAACTTTGTCGACCCGCGCGCGCTCTTCTGGGGCCAGTCGGGCAATTTCGTGATCATGGCGGTGCTGGGCGGCATGCGCTCGTTCTGGGGGCCGCTGGTGGGTGCCGTGATCTTCGTCGTGCTGCAGGACTACGTGTCGAGCCAGACCGAAAACTGGGAATCCTTCATCGGCCTCTTTTTCGTGCTGGTCGTGCTGTTCTTCCCGCGCGGTGTTCTCGGCATCATCCGGCGGAGGACCGCGCCGTGAGCCTGCTCCAGGTCGAGAACGTCTCGAAGAAGTTCGGCGACCTCGTCGCGGTCGACGGCGTGTCGATGACCGTCGAGCCGGGTGAGTTGCGTGCCGTGATCGGTCCCAACGGCGCCGGCAAGACCACGTTCTTCAACCTCATCAGCGGTTTTTTGACGCCGTCGTCCGGTCGCATTGTGTTCGACGGCGAGGATGTCACCAAGATGCTGCCGGCGCGGCGGGTGTGGCGCGGCATGGCGCGCACGTTCCAGATCACCGAGGTCTTTCCCGAGCTGACCGCGCGCGAGAACCTGCGCATCGCCGTCGAGGTGGCGTCCGGCTACCGACTCAAGACCTGGCTGTCGCGCGACGCCGACGGCGAAGTGCGCGCCCGCGTGACCGACCTGCTCGAGATGGGCGGGCTCGCCGACGAGGCGGACCGGCTGGTGGGCGAGCTCTCGCACGGCGATCAGCGCGCGACCGAGATCATGATGGCGCTGGCGCTAAAACCGCGGCTGCTGTTGCTCGATGAACCGACGGCGGGCATGGGCGACCAGGAGACCTATAACATCACGCAGCTCATCCGCAAGCTGCACCACGACAAGAACCAGACCATCGTGCTGATCGAGCACGACATGCGTGTCGTATTTCATCTCGCCGACCGCATTATGGTGCTGGCCGAGGGTGCGATGCTCGCCGAGGGCACGGCAGACGAAATCGCCAAGAACGAGGCGGTGCAGGCGGCCTATCTGGGGAAGGCGGCATGAGCGAGCTCGTGCTCCAGGCCGAGGACCTGCACACCTACTACGGCAAGAGCCACATCCTGCACGGCGTCAGCCTCGAGGTGCGCGAGGGCGAGATCGTCACGCTCCTGGGCCGCAATGGCGCCGGCAAGACCACGACGCTCCGCAGCCTGATGGGCCTGACGCACGCGCGCGACGGCGCGGTGCGCATCTTCGGCCACGCCACCACCGACTGGGCGCCCTTCCGCATCGCCGCGCTCGGCGTCGGCTACGTGCCCGAAGGCCGCCGCATCTTCCCGAACCTCACGGTCGAAGAGAATCTCAAGGTGCCGCTCGAGCGTCCGGGGCCGTGGACCATCGCCCGTATTTACGAGCTCTTTCCGCGCTTGGCGCAACGCAAGTCGAACAAGGGCCGCCAGCTCTCCGGCGGCGAGCAGGAAATGTTGTCGATCTCGCGCGCGCTGCTGCTCAATCCCAAGCTGCTGATGCTCGACGAGCCGTCGCAGGGCTTGGCGCCGCTCATCGTCCAGGATGTGTTCAAGGTCGTCGCCGCCGCTCGCAAGGAGGGCATCTCGGTGCTGCTGGTCGAGCAGAACGTGCGCGCCGCGGTCGAGATCGCCGACCGCGCCTACGTGCTCGACGATGGCAAGGTGGTCTATTCCGGCGCGGCGGCCGAGTTCGGCAAGGACGAGGAGCGCGTGCGCGCTCTCGCCGGCGCCAGCGCCGCGAAGTGGGAAGAAGTCTAGCAAGCTGACGCTGCTACTCGCCCTTCGCCGTCGTCCGCAGCGGCGGCAGCGACGCGGCAAGTCCAGACATCGGTCGCTCGTCAGAGGCGGACCGCCTGTTTCGCTTGGCCGATGACTTTTCCGGCCCGTCGTACAGCTGCACCGCTCTCGTACCACGGCTTGCTAGCGTTCACGATCCGCACGACGGACAGCATGACCGGAACCTCGATCAGGACGCCGACGACGGTGGCGAGCGCCGCGCCTGAGGCGAAACCAAACAGGCTGACGGCTGCGGCAACGGCCAATTCGAAAAAGTTGCTTGCACCGATAAGTGCCGAAGGCGCGGCGACGCAATGCGCCTCGCCGGCAGCTCGGTTCAGGAGATAGGCCAGCGTCGCGTTGAAATAGACCTGGATCAAGATCGGCACCGCCAGAAGCGCGATGATCAGCGGTTGCGTCACGATCTGCTCGCCCTGGAAGCCGAAGAGCACGACCAGCGTCGCCAGCAAGGCAACCAACGCGATCGGCTGAAGGTGATGCAGCAGCCGCTTCAGGCCGCCGGTACCAAACCGCGTGAGCACCATGGCGCGGACGGACTGCGCCAGGATCACCGGCACGACGATATAGAGGCCGACGGAGAGCAACAGCGTCTCCCACGGCACGGTGATCGCCGAGATGCCGAGCAAGAGGCCGACGATCGGCGCAAACGCAAAGACCATGATCGTGTCGTTCAGCGCGACCTGCGTCAGCGTGAAGTCCGGCTCGCCATCGGACAAGTTGCTCCACACAAAGACCATCGCGGTGCAGGGCGCCGCCGCCAGCAGAATCAATCCGGCGATGTAGCTCGCGATCTGGCCGGGTGGGAAATAGGGCGCAAACAAATGACCAACAAAGAGCCACGCCAGCGCCGCCATCGAGAACGGCTTGACCGCCCAGTTGATGAACAGCGTCACGCCGATGCCGCGCCAGTGCTCGCGCACCTTGCCGATGGCGGAGAAGTCCACCTTGATCAGCATCGGGATGATCATCAGCCAGATCAGGATCGCGACCGGCAGGTTGACCTCGGCGACTTCGGTGGCGCCGATCGCATGGAAAACGCCGGGCAGAAGGTGCCCAAGCGCGATGCCCGCGACGATGCACAGCCCGACCCAAAGGGTCAGGTACCGCTCAAAAAGGGACATTTGGTCTTGCTCTCTTTATTTTTCAGACCCAGTGACGGTCACGATGCCGCGTCTTCGGGCGTGCGCGTGGTGCCGATCCGCCGCGCCTCGCGCTGCAAGGCGAGCCGGTCGAGCTTTTCGATGGGCAAGGCGAGGAACAGCTTGATGCGGGTGTCGAGCCGCCGGAACGCGTCGCGGAACGCCGCCATCTTCTCGTCGTGCGTGCCTTCGGCCGCCGCCGGATCGGGCACGCCCCAATGCGCGGTGATCGGCTGGCCCGGCCACACCGGACAGACTTCCGCCGCCGCCTGATCGCAGACGGTGAACACGAAGTCCATGCGCGGCGCGTCGGCCCCCGCGAACTCGTTCCAGCTCTTGGAGCGCAGGCCCTCGGTCGGCAGCTTCATGTTCCGCAGCAATTCGAGCGTCAGCGGATGGATCGCGCCTTTCGGCTGGCTGCCGGCGCTGTAGGCGTGGAAGCGGCCCTTGCCCCAGTGGCTGAGCAGAACTTCGCCCATGACGCTGCGCGCCGAGTTGCCGGTGCACAGGAAGAGGACGTTGTAGATGCGCGGTACCATGGCCGTCTCAGGCCTTCGCGCCGCAGCCGCAGGCCGGACGCTCGACGGCGCCCACTGCCGCTTCGGCCAGGAGCCCGGTCGCGTCGGAATTTCCATAAACCGTCGCCTCACCATGGGTCAGGAAAGTCTCCCAGGCGACGCCCTGCGGATCGGCGATCCACTGCTTGTCCGACTTTGCGTAGCAGCAGGTCGTAGCCTCTTCCTTCAGCCGCGGCCCTTGCGCCCGCTCGAGCCGGCCGTAGACCTCACCGAGCTCGGCCACGTCTTCGACCTGGATGCCGAGATGATCGACACCGGCGGCTGCGCCGCGCTGCGAGATTGCGAAATTGACGCGCGGATCGTCGAGCATCCATTTCGCATAGTCGGGCTTGCGCACGGTTGGCGTGGTAGCGAACAGCATCGAATAGAACTCGATCGAGCGGTCGATGTCGTCGACCGCGACGTGAACGTGAAAGCGCTTCATGCCGATCTCCGTTGGGTGCGCGTGGGTTTGACGACGGCAGGCTCGCACGCGGGTGCGCAAGCTGCACCGCCGCAGCAATTTTCGGTGAGATAGGCCAGCAGGCCGTTCATCGCCGCGAAGTCGGCGGCATAGATGAGCTGGCGGCCGAGCCGCCGCTGCGTCACCAGTCCGGCGCGCAGCAGCTGCTGGAGATGGAAGGTGAGGGAGGAGGGCGGCAGCTCGAGCCGCGACGCGATCTCCCCCGCCGGCAGGCCTTGAGGCCCGCGCTTCACCAGCATGCGGTAGACCGCCAGGCGGTGCTCGTGCGCCACCGCGCTTAGCGCCGTCACGGCATCGTCCGCCTTCATCCGACCCTCCGATAATACGAAGATAGTCGAAACATAAATGGGTGTTGCCGGGCGCGTCAAGAGCGTGGCGGCTGCGGCCGATGGCGGAGAGCACCGGCACTGACTTGTCCGGAGCGTCAGGAGGCAATCGTTAAAGCCGTTCCAACGCGGAAACGATCCCGCCGGCCGGCTGGCGGCTGCCTTGGCGCTGGCAATCCGCCGCCGGACGGTTTAAAAACCTGCCCATGTTCACGGTCGTCGTTGTTATTCATCTGCTGCTGGCGGTGGCGCTGGTGGCTGTCATCCTCGTGCAGAAAAGCGAGGGCGGCGCCCTCGGCATCGGTGGCGGCGGTATGTCCGGTTTCATGACCGGTCGCTCGACCGCGAATCTGCTCACCCGCACCACGGCGGTGCTGACCGCCGGCTTCTTCGGCACCAGTATCGCGCTGGCGATGATTGCCGGGCACGGCCGCGCGTCGGTGTCGGTGATTGATCAGCCGGTGACGACCCAGCCGGCGCCGGCCGCGCCCGGCTCGCCCGCCAAGCCGCAGGCTCCCGCCGCGCCGGCGGCGCCGCTGACGAAATAGCGCGCCGTCAAAACGCCGTAATCGCCCGCTCATCTTGGCGTGGCGTTGTCATTCGCCTCGATGCCCGCTATTTCTCGATCGGGAGGCCCGCGATGAACATCCGCATACCGTTTGTTGTCGCCATTGCCGCCGTACTGCTTACCGCCGGTATCGTCGTCGCGCCCGCGCGCGCGCAGGTCAGCGCCCAGATCGTCATCGGCACGCCGCCGCCGCCGGTCGTGGTCGCGCCGCCGCCGCCGCGTCCCGGCTACGTCTGGGCGCCGGGCTTCTGGGGCTGGCAGCATGGCCGCCATGTCTGGCACGACGGCTACTGGATGCAGGCGCGTCCCGGTGCGGTTTACGTGCCCGCGCAGTGGGTCGAAGCGCGCGGTGGTTGGCGCTTCGTGCCCGGTCATTGGCAGCGCGGCGGCCCACCGGGCCCGCCGGGCGGTTGTCCGCCGGGCCTCGCCAAGCAGGGCCGCTGCTAGAGCGCGCGGCGCGATCTTCGTTTTCCGTTAACGTTTGCGGCAATTCGTGCGGCGCGGCGTTATTCGGTTGACTTCGCGCGCTTCAGGCCCCATGTAATCGGCACTTCATTCTCGCGATCGCGCGAAGCGCGGTGGATTTCGATCCCCAGCGCCCCCAATTTCGAGAAATCACCAACAAGACGGCACCTCGGTTTCGCGCGAGGCAAGCCAGAAACACAGGCCGCCCGCGCCTGCGCGCGCGGCCTTATGCAAAGAAAGTAACCAACACAGTGACTCTTTCGTTTTCAGAGCTCGCGCTCGTCGAGCCGATTCAACGCGCATTGCACGCCGAGAATTACGAGACACCGACGCCGATTCAGGCGCAGGCGATTCCCCATCTTCTCGCCGGGCGCGATCTGCTCGGCATTGCCCAGACCGGCACCGGCAAGACGGCGGCGTTCGCGCTGCCCATCCTGCAGCAGCTGGCGGCGAACCGCGTTGCCGCGCCGCGCAATTCCATGCGCGCGCTGGTGCTGACGCCGACGCGCGAGCTGGCGCTGCAAATCGCCGACAGCTTCCGTGCCTACGGCCGCCATATGGGCTTGCGCACCGCCGTGATCTTCGGCGGCGTCAGCCAGGGTCCGCAGGTCGACGCGCTCCGCCGCGGCATCGACATCCTCGTCGCGACGCCCGGTCGGCTCTTGGACCTGCACCAGCAGGGCCATGTCCGCTACGACGCGGTCTCGGTCTTCGTCCTCGACGAGGCCGACCGCATGCTCGACATGGGTTTCATCCGCGACATCCGGCGCATCGTTCCGTTGCTGCCGAAGCAGCGTCAATCGCTGCTGTTCTCGGCGACCATGCCGGACGAGATCAACCGCCTGATTGGCACGCTGCTCAAGGATCCGGTGCGCGTCGAGGTGACGCCATCGGCCACCACGGTCGAGCGCATCGATCAGCGCGTCATGTTCGTCGACGCCGGCAACAAGCGCGCGTTGCTCGCCTCCCTGCTCAAGGACGGCACGATCGCGCGGGCGCTGGTCTTCACCCGCACCAAGCACGCCGCCAACCGCGTCGCCGAGGGTCTCGCCAAAGGCGGCTTCGGCGCTGATGCGATCCACGGCAACAAGTCGCAGGGTGCACGCCAGCGGGCGCTCAGCAACTTCCGCGACGGCCGCACCCGCGTGCTGGTGGCGACCGATATCGCCGCGCGCGGCATCGACATCGACGGCATCACCCACGTCATCAATTTCGAGCTGCCGAACGTGCCGGAGAGTTACGTCCACCGCATCGGCCGCACCGCGCGGGCCGGCGCCGATGGCGTCGCGATCTCGTTCTGCGATCACAGCGAGAAGCCCTATCTGCGCGACATCGAGAAGCTGACGCGCCAGAAGATCGCCATCGTCGAGCACGGCTTCCGTGCGGTGGCGGGGCAGGGTGCTGGCGCCAATGGTGACCGTCCGAACGGCCACGGCCATAACAATGGCGGGCACAACGGCCACAGCCACAACGGCAACGGCCATGATCGCGGCCAGCGCCATGGCGGTCACCGCAACGGTGGCCATTCGGCGAAACACGGTCGCGGCGGTTCGCGTGGCCACGGTGGCCATGGCCGTTCCCAGGGCCACGCGCCGACGCAAGCGTAGGTCGTTCGTCCTAATTTCTGCACTCACGGCCGGTGGGGTACCCCACCGGCCGTTTTGCCGACAACCGCACGCTGACGATCGCGGCGCGGTCTCTGCCGGGCGCGAACTGAGACGCACCGCCGCGTCGACGAAACGGACCTTCCTAATCGTCCGATTGCGTCGTCTGGCCTAAGCCGCGACGCCGCCGCGAGCACGAACCGCGGCGGTTGCGGCGACACTGCGCCAAGCCGGGAAGGCCAGAGTGACCGTCGTGCCGCGGCCGATCGTGCTCGCGATGGCGATGCTGCCGCCATGCGCCTCGATCATCAACTTAACCAGCGGCAGGCCGAGGCCGGTGCCTTCGTATTTGCGGCTCAGGCTGTTGTCGATCTGCTGGAACGGCTCCAGCGCCCGCGGAATATCGTCCGGCGCCATGCCGATGCCGGTGTCGCGCACCGCGACGGCGATGCCGCCGTCGGCCCTTAGCTCGACCCTGGCCGTTACCGCGCCGCCGGCCGGCGTGAACTTGATGGCGTTCGACAACAGGTTAAGCAGCATCTGCCGCAACGCCCGCGGATCGGCCGTGAGGCATGGCAGGTTGTCGGCGCCTTCGGCCGTCAGCGTCACGGCGCCGGCTGCGGCGCGTTGCGCCATCACCCGCGAAGCGGCGTCGACCGCGGCCAGCGGCTCGAGCACGTCGTCCCGGATCGCGATCTTGCCGGCCTCGGCCTTCGACAGGTCGAGCACGTCGTTGATCACGTCGAGCAGATGCGTGCCGCTCTGGTGGATATCCGCGGCATAACCCTGGACGCGATCGGCTTCCGACGCGAGCGTCCGGTTCTTCAAGAGTTCGGAAAAGCCGATGATCGCATTGAGCGGCGTCCGCAGCTCATGACTCATGGTGGCGAGGAAGATCGATTTGGCGCGGTTTGCCGTCTCGGCCGCGTTCTTGGCCACGGTCAACGAGGCCTCGGACTGCGCGCGCCGGACGAACTCCTTGTACTGCATGTAGAAGGGGCCGAGGCCGATGAGGGTCGAAAGCACGAAAACCGCAATAGCGACGGCGGCTGAATCGATCATGCTCTGGTGCAGGAAGGGACCCGCCGGCGCGTCGAGCACGGCCGCGCCGACGACGTCGTTGAGCCGCCACGGCGGCTGCTTGCCCGCGGCGATGCGCGCGGCCTGAACCTCGTTGTGGCACGCGACGCAGGCCGGCTGGCTGGCGATCACCGGATAGACCGTGCGCAGCAGCAACGCGCCGTGAACGGAGACGAACTGCGTCACCGGTGCGGGTTTCGCGGCGCGGCTGAAAGCCGCGATGTCGCCCGCGACATTGGCGTCGCTCGGCGGCGTGATCATTTCGCGGCCAGGCGGGCCGACCCAAAGCAGGTGCAGGGCCTGGTCGGAGTTGCGGTCACGGTTGAATCGTTCGACCGCCTGAGCGCGGAAGCTCGACGGGACCGGCGCGTCGTGGGTCATGAATTGGCCGCGCGTCGTGGTGTAAACGTCGACGAAGGCGTTGACGAGCTGGGCCGCGGTGACCTTTTCGTCGCCTTTATTGACGGCGAACCAGTGCAGGTTGAGCCAATAGGTGCCGACGCCGACAACCGCCGCCATCACGGCGCAGCCGAGGACGAAAACGCGAAAGCCGCGCCCCACGCTGGAACGCAAAAAAGACGGAATTGGCGAAGCGTCCATCCAATCGGCCTGCGAGTCCCGGCTGACAGGCGTCCCGGCCGGAGCGGGGCCCGAAGCGGCGCGGCGGGATGGTGCGCGTTCCGGGGTAAAGGAAATGTTTATCGGCGTCGCGGCCGCCGCTTGCCGCCTGGTTAACCGCCGTCAACCGCGAATCGGCGCTTTCCGTTTGCGCCCGGCGGCCGGTACTGTATGGTGAAATTCCATGACGCGGTTCATCTTCATCACCGGCGGCGTGGTCTCCTCTCTCGGCAAGGGTCTTTCGGCGGCGGCGCTCGGCGCGCTGCTCCAGGCACGCGGCTTTCGCGTCCGACTCCGCAAATTCGACCCCTATATCAACGTCGATCCGGGCACCATGAGCCCGTATCAGCACGGCGAGGTCTACGTCACCGACGACGGCGCCGAGACTGACCTCGATCTGGGGCATTACGAGCGCTACACCGGCGTAGCATCGCGCAAGAGCGACAGCCAGACCACCGGCCGCATCTATTCGACCGTGATCAGCCGCGAGCGCCGCGGCGAATATCTCGGCGCCACCGTCCAGGTGATCCCGCACGTCACGGATGCCATCAAGGAAGCGATCCAGGCCGACCTCGGTGGCGAGGATTTCGTCCTCTGCGAGATCGGCGGCACGGTGGGCGACATCGAAGGTCTGCCGTTTCTCGAGGCGATCCGCCAGCTCGGCAACGAGCTCGGCCGCGACCGCGCGATGTACGTCCACTTGACGCTGGTGCCCTATATCCCGTCGGCCGGCGAATTGAAGAGCAAGCCGACCCAGCACAGCGTCAAGGAGCTCCTCGGCCTCGGCATCCAGCCCGACATCCTGCTCTGCCGCTGCGATCGCGAGATTCCCGAAAGCGCGCGCAAGAAGATCGCACTGTTCTGCAATCTGCGCGAGGAGCGCGTCATTCCCGCGCTCGACGTCGACACCATCTACGACGTGCCGATGGCTTATCACGCGCAGGGTCTCGACCACGAGGTCTGCCGCCATTTTCGCCTCGATGAGCGCGAGCCCGATCTCGGCCGCTGGCAGGAAATCGTCAGCCGCATCCGCAAGCCCGAAGGCGCCGTCACCATTGCCGTCGTCGGCAAGTACACGCATCTGCCCGACAGCTACAAGTCGCTGGCCGAGGCACTCGCCCACGGCGGCATCGCCAACAACGTCGGCGTCAAGCTCAACTGGCTCGACAGCGAGATCTTCGAGACCGAGAACGCCGTCAGCCATCTCGAAGGCGTGCACGGCATCCTGGTGCCCGGCGGCTTCGGCGAGCGCGGCAGCGAGGGCAAGATCGAGGCGGCAAGGTTCGCGCGCGAACGCAAGGTGCCGTATTTCGGCATCTGCTTCGGCATGCAGATGGCGGTGATCGAGGCGGCGCGGCATCTCGCCGGCCTCAACGGCGCCGGCTCGACCGAGTTCGGTCCCTGCGCCGATCCGGTGATTGGCCTGATGACCGAATGGATGAAGGGCAACCAGCTCGAAAAGCGCAAGGCCAACGGCGATCTCGGCGGCACCATGCGCCTCGGCGCCTTTCCGGCGAAGCTCGCCGCCGGCTCGCGCGTCGCCGAGATCTACGGCGCAACCGACATCAGCGAACGCCACCGCCACCGATACGAGGTCAACATCAACTACAAGCCGCAGCTGGAGAAGACGGGCATGCGTTTCTCCGGCATGTCGCCTGACGGCGAGCTGCCCGAGATCATCGAGTTCGCCGACCATCCCTGGTTCATCGGCGTCCAGTTCCACCCCGAGCTCAAATCCAAGCCGTTCGACCCGCACCCGCTGTTCACGTCGTTCATCAAGGCGGCGGTGGAGCAGAGCAGGTTGGTGTAGAATAAATGTATGGGGCTCTTCCTATATTCGACCCAGCCGTACATTAAGTATCATATTAACGAGGCTCTCCTCGGCAAACGCCATTACGTGTGGTGTAGCGAGGTTTTTGACGGCCGCCTGGAAGCGCGAATTAATATTGCGTCAACGCTTGGAAAGAGTTCGAACCCGGCTGAAATCTACGATGACGTGAGGCAGTACGCGAAAGCAGGTCGGGCCGACCGCCACTGCGATCATATTATTCGATGGAGAGCATCAATCCCGACAGTAGCGGTCGAGCTTAATAAGCTTGGGCGGATAGATGACGCGGCGTTGAAGGAAATCACCTACCTCGTTAAGACCGCAGAGGTCGATTTTTGGCGGCCACTGCTGTACGTGATCGACCGGCAACGGGTCGGCGATGGCCGCATTCAGTTAGTCGAACCGGAACGGCGGGCCGGGGTTGCCAATGAATACGTCATCAACGATCTAACGCTCACCGAAGCTGATATACTGGAATTCTAAATGCTGCCGGTTCTTGCTGATTTCCCGAAGGATCGCGCGACAGAGGTGCTCGCGACGGCCGCACGTACGCTTTTGCCGAATCCGGGGATAGCACCAATGGCGGCGCTGACTGATGTCGATTATGAAATCGTGGAGCGCGTTCTAGCTGAGGCGCGTGCGCGCTTGAAACTTGGAAAAGATGGGTCGGCAAAGTCAATTTCAAGGCTTGCCGAATTCTTAGCGTACGAACTTTCGAACACACTCATTCCCAACGACGAGTCTGAGGAAATCCGCGCGCGCATCGGCAGTAAAGGCTTCTTGCCGACGTCACTCTATCGAATGGAATTTACGCCGAAATTCGATGCAGGAGTGGACTTCTATCAGGTGAGTCGAAATCACATCAGAAATGCCGTTCTTCATGCCGATATGACCGAGCATTTGATGTCGGAAATTGTAGCCGGAGACGATACTCCGTTTGGCTCGCTCTTTTTCTTCACTCCCCCAATAAAGAAAGGCCCGGCGTATTCGATCCTGATAAAGGCCGATCGTATCGGGGCTCGATTGCTAATTGATGAAGCATATCGAGTCTATCACGACGAGATTAGGTTGGTGGATGCAGGTTCGCCGCTCGAGATATTACGGCGGTTCTTGGACAAGTTTGGATTAGATATAGAGCTCAATGGCGAGCGTTCCCGACTTATTATTCGCAAGGTAATTTACGCGACGGCCGGCCAAGTCATAACGCTAGTGCACGGCGACGGGTCGAGGATCGCGCACAAATGCGAAAATGATGGGCCGGTCGAGGTGGTTCTTGCCTATTCTGTGTCTGACGGGCTTTATGCGGAGCAGCTTATGAGGCACGGCGTCGAAGCTAAAATTCCGCAGGCGAGCCGTAGTTCAACGCTATTTAGAGCTGTGCCAGGCTCCTTAATTCGAGGGCACCGTTCGGGTTTGTAGGTGAGCCACTGTTAATCGGCACGTGATTTCTTCTCCGTGTTCCCCGTGTCTCCGTGGTGTATAAGGTCCCGCCATGACCGCGCCGCGACACGTCCATATCGGCAACCTCACGCTCGGCAATGACCGGCCGCTGGCCGTGATTGCCGGTCCCTGCGTGCTGGAAAGCCGCGCGCACGCGATGGAGATGAGCCACGCATTGGTCGAGCTCACCGGCAAGCTCGGCATCGGCCTGATCTACAAGACCTCGTTCGACAAGGCGAACCGCACGTCGGGCGAAAGCCCGCGCGGCATGGGTCTCGAAGCCTCGTTGCCGATCCTCGCCGAAGTGCGCGAGAAATGGGGCTGCCCGGTGCTGACCGACGTGCACGCGCCCGAGCAATGCGCGACCGTCGCCGAAGCCGTCGACGTTTTGCAGATTCCGGCCTTCCTCTGCCGCCAGACCGATTTGCTGGTCGCCGCCGCGAAAACCAAGCGCGCGATTAACGTCAAGAAGGGCCAGTTTCTCGCGCCCGGCGACATGAAAAACGTCGCGGCGAAGATATCGACGGCCGGCAACGACAACATCCTGTTGTGCGAGCGTGGCGTGTCGTTCGGCTACAACACGCTGGTCTCCGACATGCGCGCGCTGCCGATCATGGCGCAGACCGGCTATCCGGTGGTGTTCGACGCCACCCACTCGGTGCAGCAGCCGGGCGGGCAGGGCGACAAGAGCGGCGGCGAGCGCCAGTACGTGCCCATGCTCGCGCGTGCCGCCGTCGCGGTCGGCGTCGCCGCAGTGTTCATGGAAACGCATCAGGACCCCGATCACGCGCCATCGGACGGACCCAACATGGTCCACCTGAAGGACATGCCGGCGCTGCTCCGCCGCCTGATCGAATTCGACAAACTGGCAAAAGCCACCGCCAACGGCTCAGCGTGATGCTTCGAGAATTTGCGTCATGGCCGGGCTTGGCCCGGCCATCCACGCCTTCGGCAAAGACGTGGATGCGCGGGTCAAGCCCACGCATGACAAGGGAGTAATTCCATGACCGCCATCATCGACATCACCGCCCGCGAAATCCTCGACAGCCGCGGCAATCCCACCGTCGAGGTCGACGTCACGCTCGAAAGCGGCGCCAAGGGCCGCGCCGCGGTGCCGTCGGGCGCCTCGACCGGCACGCATGAAGCCGTCGAATTGCGCGACGGCGACAAAGCGCGCTACGGCGGCAAGGGTGTGCGCAAGGCAGTCGACGCCGTCAATGGCGAGATCTTCGATGCGGTCTCGGGCCGCGACGCATCCGACCAGGCCGGGCTCGACCGCGCGCTGATCGGTCTCGATGGCACGCCCAACAAGGCGCGGCTCGGCGCCAATGCCATTCTCGGTGTGAGTCTCGCCTGCGCCAAGGCGGCCGCGGCCGAGCTCAACTTGCCACTCTATCGCTACCTCGGCGGCGTCGATGCCGCGGTGCTGCCGGTGCCGATGATGAACGTCTTGAACGGCGGCGTGCACGCCGACAATCCGATCGACATCCAGGAATTCATGATCGTGCCGGCAGGCGCGCCCAATTTCGCCGAGGCGCTGCGCTACGGCGCCGAAGTCTTCCAGGCGCTGAAAAAGGCGCTCAAGGACAAGGGCCACAATACCAATGTCGGTGACGAGGGTGGCTTCGCGCCTAACCTACAATCGGCCGACGAGGCGCTCGGCTTCATCGTCCGCGCCATCGAGGCTGCCGGCTACAAGCCGGGCGAGCAGGTGGCGCTGGCGCTCGATCCGGCGTCGAGCGAGTTCTGCAAGGACGGCAAATACAAGATGGAAGGCAAGACGCTCGACGCCGGCGCGATGGTGAAATTCTACGAAGGCCTGGTCGTACGCTATCCCATCGTCTCGATCGAGGACGGCGTCGCCGAAGGCGATACCGCGGGCTGGATCGAGCTGACGAAAGCGCTCGGGAAGAAGATCCAACTTGTCGGCGACGACAACTTCGTCACCAATCCGCAGCGCCTCGCCGACGGCATCAAGCAGGGCATCGCCAACGCCGTCCTGATCAAGCTCAACCAGATCGGCACGCTCAGCGAGACGCTCGAGACCATGGCGCTGGCGCGCGGCGCCGGCTACGGCACCGTGATCTCGCACCGCTCGGGCGAGACCGAGGATGCGACCATCGCCGACGTCGCGGTCGGCACCAACGCGCGCCAGATCAAGACCGGTTCGCTGTCGCGCTCCGACCGCCTCGCCAAGTACAACCAGTTGCTCCGAATCGAGGAGCAGCTCGGCGCCGCGGCGCGGTTCCCCGGCCGTGCGATCTACCGGCGGTAACTCACCCTATACGCCATCCCAACGCGCCGTCCGCCCAGCTTTTGGGCAGAGTTCGGCTTTGCCTCGCTAACCCATACGAAATCACGGTCTCGCCCCGGTGCGGGATTGTTGCTATGAAGGGATGAATGGCGCTGTCGCCGCCTAGGTTATCGTGAGTGCGTCCGTCGCGCGCTCGTCACTCCAGCATACGCATAGTTCGGTTTCGCCGTTGATTCGATCAGGGGGTGAGCCATGCGTGTGATTTATCGCCTTGCCATCATTGGGATTATTGCCGCGATGACCCTGGTTGGGTCCGGCTGGATTCCGGCGTCCCAGGCCGGCGCACCCGGCACGGCGCCGCCGGTCGCAACCGATTCCATTGTCCATCTGCTCGCATCGCTGGAGTCACATCAGGCGCCGCCACAGATGTCCGTCCGCGGCGGCGCCGTCGCCCAGAGCTGCATCGCGCAGGGTCAGGCTTGCGTCATTAACGGCACGCCGTGCTGCGGCACCGCCACCTGTCAAGGCAAGTTCCCGAACACGACCTGCCAGTAGCGGCACCCTTGGGGGCATCGATGACGAAATCGCGACTGATCCTACTCGTGGCGGGCGCGTCGCTCGCCTTCGCAGCGGTCGTCGTACCGGCCGCCGCCCAAAACTGCTGGACCGATGTAACGGTTCCGCAATCGTGCGCGCCGGGCGTCTTTCATCTGCTGCAGTTCAAGAACAACTGCGCGGGCGGGCAGAGGACGGTCAACACATGCGTGAAATGGATCACCGGGACCAGCGCCGGTCTCGTAAACCGGCTGGGAGGTTCCGCCGCCGGCGGCCAGGTCGCGACGATAACGCCCGGGCTCTGCACCGCGGGCGACATCCGATACACCTATCGAGCCGATGGCGCGCCCCCGGCCTGCCCATGATGATCGAGAGCATCGATCAGGTTCTTGGCCGGCACCACGAAGGAGCGAGCGAATGACCCGGAAACTCGTTGTCGTCCGACTGGCCGCAATCGTTTTTGTTGCGCTCATGTCCGCAGGCCAGGCGCGCGCGCGAATTCTCTCGCTTGATTGTTCCGATGGCGCGGGGGTCTACGACAAGATCTGGGTGGACTTCGACAAATCCACCATCACGCAAAGCGTTGTGCGGATTGGCAGCGGTTTTGAAGGTGCTCCACCTGTGACATTTCCGGCGCAGATCACGGCGACAGCAATCAAGTGGACGACCCGGGGCGAAGGCGCCCCGTTTTGGTTTAACGTATCCATCGACCGCACAACCGGAATTTTGACCCAAATCGGAGCGGGGGTCGGGACCGGCTATTCGACGCGTCGGTGCGTCAAAGGCACGACGCCGTTTCCGGCGACCAAGTTTTAGATCGGCGTTTCATCTCACGCAGGGTTGGAGCAGGAGACACGACATGACCGGTCCAAAAAGATTTCTGGCCACATTCCTCGTCCTGAGCTTGGCGCTGTCGGTTACGCCGACGAAGGCGAAAACCGCCAACGTGATGGTCGGCGTCAAGCAGAACATGCACGCCGAACTGATCGCGCCCGATGCCGGCGGTCCCTATCCGGGAATCTTGCTGCTGCATACGAGCGGTGGCCTGGAGCAGGCCGACATCGATTACGGTCAGCGCCTGTCGCAGCAAGGCTATGTCGTTCTGGTGCCGGCATTCCTCTCGACCTACGGGATATCGCCGCGCTATCGCGCTACGACCTTCACGACCGACGCCGAGCCGATCTACGCTGACTTTGTCGCGGCGCTCGACATGCTCGCGCACAATCCGCAGGTCGCCGGCAGCAAGCTCGGCGCCATCGGCTTCTCGAATGGCGGATACTTCGCCATGTGGCTCGCCGCCACCGGCAAGGTGCAGGCGGGCGTATCCTATTACGGCGCGGTCAGCGGCGCCGGGACGGATCGCAGCCTCAGCCGGTTTAAAAGCGCCTTCAACAAGAGCAGCGCGCCGGTGCTGATTCTGCATGGCATGGACGACGGAACCGTGCCGGTGATCGCGGCGCAGCATCTCGGCAGCATCGTCGCCTCGGCCGGTAGTCCGTACGAGATCAAGCTCTATGACGGCGCCGGCCATCTCTTCGACCGCACGCCGGGCTCGCCGCCGGACAGCGCCGCCGCCAATGACGCGTGGCAGCGCACCGTGGCGTTCTTCGGTAAATATCTGAAGACGAAGTGAGATTGAGGGAGGGTCGATTGCCGGAGTTCGGATCGCGCATTTCGTGCCGCGCTAAGGTTCTTTGCGCCGTGGCGATCGTGGCCGGTGCGCTGCTTGCGCCGACGACGTCCTACGCCCAGGCGAACCAGCCAATCGTGATGGTGTGCAAATGGGATGGCAACCCGGCGTTCCAACACGTCATCACTCTCGATATGGCAAGAAAATCGGTGGTGATAGAGCAGATTGTCTACTGCGCACCAAATTGCTCACCGAGTCCACAGCGCTCCGTATTCCCGCAAGGAACCGTGACACAGGTTACGGATCAACAGATCATGTTCATTGTACCGGCGAATATTAACGATCCGTCTCAGACGCTGACTGGATCGCTGAACCGATACACTGGCGCGCTCTCGGAAGAGAGCAGCACTCCTTCTCCTCAAGGAATCAAGACTTCAGAGTATGCCTGCCAGAAACAGCAGAAGCAGTTTTGACCGGGGCTTGGATGAATCGCGATACTAAGCTCAACCTCATCGCTTTTTGCCTTCTGGCAATGGCATTGACGGCATCATGGCCGGCGCTTGCCTCGACAGGTTGTAGCGCCTTCCAGGGCAGGGTGGACGATCAAACCAGAGGCGAGGGCGGCAACCGGGTCGGCGCCGGGTTCAGCAAGGGCGATATGCTCACGGTCACGATCCATCAAGCCCCAGGCCAGATGAAAGAGGACGTCAACCTGTTGGAATATGCCTCGCCGGACGGCCCGTTTCGCGCGCTGACAGAGGATACACCCGAGAGCTTTACTTACACGGTGCCTGCGAGCACGAGCGATTTCATCTATCTGAATTTCGGCGGAGCGCGGTCGGGAATGGTCGTGACGTGGCGTTGCACGCCGGCGACATAGTTTTGGGCCAGCACCGAGGGAGGACCAGATGATGGAGTTTGGATTACGCGTTTCGTGCGTCGCCAGGGTTTTTTGCGCTGCGGCGATCGCGGCCTGCGCTCTGTTTGTTCCAGAGAAATCCCACGCGCAAACGGAACCGGCCATTGTTGTTGAGTGCACGCTTGATTCCAATCCCGTTCCAGCGAACCGCGTGACGATTTCGATCGACCCGGTGAGCAAAGCGGTTGTGCAAAAAAGCGTCGTTATCACCCCAAACGCGTCGTTCGATGTCGTCACGAATGGAACCGTGACGAGCTTCTCGGATGAGGAAGTGACATGGGTCAATCCTGCTCCCAATACGACTGGGCCTCATACCCTGAACCGTTATACGGGTCACCCCTGACGATCGATCTCGGCTCCAACTTCTTGGCTCGCTACACCTGCCAGAAGCAGCAGAAGCAGTTTTGACCGGAGCGTGGATGACCCGGAATTGGCATCGGGCGAATTTCGGATGAAATGGCTCTCGTGGCTCAAACTGGGACATGCGCGCAAGCCGGCATCGCCGGCGTCTCAATCCACGTGCCCGACGTGTGGTGAGCAGATGGACCTGGTGGATAAGAGCACGATGTCGGGCGACGACATGCGGACCTACCATTGCGCGCGTTGCAACAAATCGCACGTGGTGAATTTCGGAATTGCGACCTGGAAGGCGATGTCCGGCGGATAAGTCGGACTCTGCCGATGGGTCAGAAGTTCCGCCGCTTCGCCGGCCGCGCAAGCTCACAAAGCGCCGCAGAGTCGGCCGGCGACTCGTTGATTCAAAATGCGGGAATCGGAATTGATTTGACGCGGCGACTCGGCCGTGATTCAAACGAGTCATGGACGTGCTTTACGCGCTGCGCGCGCGCGCGCGCCAGATCGTCGGCCCCGTGCTCGGCTTCACGCTCTGCGCCTACTTCGCCTATCACCTGGTCGAGGGCGATCGCGGTCTGCTCGCACTGTGGGATCTGCAGACGCAGGTGCGCGATGCCAAGGTGACTTTGGCCAAGCTCCGGGCCGAGCGCGACCCGCTGGCGCGGCGTGTCGCGCTGCTTCAGGGCAACCACATCGACCGCGATTTCCTCGACGAGCGTGTGCGCGCCGTCCTCAACGACGGCGCGCCGGGCGAAATCGTCATCTATTACCCGCACCCGGAATAGCCCGAGCCCGACTCGTTAGCCGGATTGTCGCAGACGGAATAACCGTCGGCGGCCAGCGACGGTCCGATATGCGCGCGATCGGAATACGGCCGTAACGCGACTATCGTCCAGCAGACTTTTCAGGCTACTTAACGTGAATTCAGTTAAGTTTCATTTTGCTTTGCAAAACAATCTCTTGCAAAGAGTGTGGTTGCATTGACGGCCGTGCGTGAGTACGCATATTGGAATAATATTTCCATGGCCGCCGCGCGGCGACCGAGGATCTCCGGGAGACACCATGGCCGTAGCTGCCAAGCGCAAGCCCAAGTCCCGCCCCGACGAACCTGCCGAAGCCGAAGTTTCCGCCGAAAGGCTGCTCGATCTCTACCGGCGCATGCTGCTAATCCGCCGCTTCGAAGAGAAGGCGGGCCAGATGTACGGCATGGGTCTGATCGGCGGCTTCTGTCACCTCTACATCGGCGAGGAAGCCGTGGTCACCGGTGCCATGGGCGCGGTCGAGCCCGGCGACACCGTTATCACCGCCTACCGCGACCACGGCCACATGCTCGCCTGCGGCATGGACCCGAAAGGGGTGATGGCCGAGCTCACCGGCCGCCGCACCGGGTACTCCCAGGGCAAGGGCGGCTCGATGCATATGTTCTCGCGCGAGAAGAATTTCTTTGGCGGCCACGGCATCGTCGGTGCGTGCGTGTCGCTCGGCACCGGCCTCGGCTTCGCTCACCGCTATCGCAACAACAACCGCGTTTCGCTCACCTTCCTCGGCGACGGCGCGATGAACCAGGGCCAAGTCTACGAGAGCTTCAACATGGCGGCGCTATGGAAGCTGCCGGTGGTCTACATCATCGAGAACAACCGCTACGGCATGGGCACGTCGATCTCGCGCTCGTCGGCATCGCCCAATCTCTACGGCCGCGGCGAACCCTTCGGCATTCCCGGCTACCAGACCGACGGCATGAACGTGCTGGCGGTGATGGCGGCGGTGCAGGACGCGGTCGATCACGCGCGCAGCGGCAAGGGACCGTTCATCCTCGAGATGCTGACCTACCGCTATCGCGGCCATTCGATGTCCGATCCGGCGAAGTACCGCAGCAAGGACGAGGTCAGCCGGATGCGCCAGGAGCACGATCCGATCGACCAGGTGCGCAAGCGGCTCATTGACGGCGGCCTCGCCGACGAGAACCGGCTCAAGTCGATCGACAACGAGGTCAAAGCGCAGATCACCGCGGCCACCGACTTCGCGCAGCAGAGTCCGGAGCCCGATCCGAGCGAGCTATGGACCGACGTTTACGGCGAAGAGCCTCAGGGCGATGCCCCGCAAAGCGGGGCGGGGGCCTAGCATGGTCGATATCCTGATGCCGGCGCTCTCGCCAACCATGACCGAGGGCAAGATCGCCAAATGGCATAAGAAAGTCGGCGATGCGGTCAAGGCGGGCGACGTGCTCGCCGAGATCGAAACCGACAAGGCGACGATGGAGTTCGAGGCGGTGGACGAAGGCACGCTCGCCGAGATCATCGCGCCCGAGGGCAGCGAGCACGTCGCCGTCAACGCACCGATCGCGCGCATCGCCGGCGAAGGCGAAGACGCGAGGGCGACAGTTCAGCCGCAGCGCAAAGCCGTGGCCGCAGAGGCATCCACCCCCACCCAATCCCTCCCCCCTCGAGGGGGAGGGTTAGGGAGGGGGGCAGCGGTCGAAGCTCTTGCACCCACTGCCGCGAAGTCGTCACCGCCGGTTGCCGCACCGACGCCGCGCGTTGCGGCCGAGATCGAATGGACCGGCCCGAGCACCACCATGACCGTCCGCGAGGCGTTGCGCGACGCCATGGCGGAGGAAATGCGCCGCGACGACAACGTCTTCCTGATCGGCGAGGAGGTCGCCGAGTACCAGGGCGCCTATAAGGTCAGCCAGGGCTTGCTTGAGGAATTCGGCGTGCGCCGCGTCATCGACACGCCGATCTCGGAGCACGGCTTCGCCGGCCTCGGCGTCGGCGCGGCGATGGCGGGCTTGCGGCCGATCGTCGAGTTCATGACCTGGAACTTCGCCATGCAGGCGACCGACCATCTGATCAACTCTGCAGCCAAGACGCGTTACATGTCCGGCGGCCAGATGAGCTGCCCGATCGTCTTCCGCGGTCCGAACGGTGCGGCGTCGCGCGTCGCGGCGCAGCACAGCCAGGATTACACCTCGTGGTACGCGCACGTGCCCGGCCTGAAAGTGATCGCGCCCTACAGCGGCGCCGATCACAAGGGCTTACTCAAGGCGGCGATCCGCGATCCCAATCCGGTGATCTTTCTCGAGAACGAGATTCTCTACGGCGCCAGCTTTCCGGTGCCGAACGATCCCGACTACATCGTGCCGATCGGCCGCGCGCGGATCGTGCGTCCGGGCGAGCACGTCACCATCACCGCCTATTCGCGCATGGTCGAGATCGCCGAGCATGCCGCCGACGCGCTCGCCGCCGACGGCATTTCGGCCGAGGTGATCGACCTCAGGACGCTGCGGCCGCTGGATGTCGAGACCGTCGTCGCGAGCGTGAAGAAGACCAACCGACTGGTCTCGGTCGAGGAGGGCTGGGCGTTCGCCGGAATCGGCGCCGAGATCGCGGCGCGCATCATGGAAGAGGCGTTCGACTGGCTCGATGCGCCGCCAGTGCGCGTCGCCGGCAAGGACGTGCCGATGCCATACGCCGCCAATCTCGAGCACATGACGTTGCCTCAGACCGAGGACGTCGTCGCCGCGGCCAAGGCCGTCGGTTACCGCTGAGCGCCGCCATGCCGACTCAGATCCTCATGCCGGCGCTGTCGCCCACCATGACCGAAGGCAACCTCGCCAAGTGGCACAAGAAGGAGGGCGACGCGGTCAAGGCCGGCGACGTCCTCGCCGAGATCGAGACCGACAAAGCGACGATGGAATTCGAGGCGGTGGACGAAGGCACGCTCGGCCGCATCCTGGTGCCCGAAGGCACCCAACACGTTCAAGTCAACCAGCCGATCGCCGTGATTCTGGGCGACGGCGAAAGCGCCGCCGACATCAAGGCCGCGCCGGCGGCAAAGCCCACTGCGGCACCTGCACCCAAGGCAGCAGCGAAACCCGCGGCACCGGCGCCTCAGCCGGCACAGCCCGCGCCTGTCGCCAAGCCTGTGCCGATGCCGCAAGCGAGCGCGCCGCGTCCGGCGGCTGCTCCCATCGCGGCGCCGCGCACCGACGGGGCCCGTATCTTCGTCAGCCCGCTGGCGCGGCGGCTCGCGCGCAATGCGCGTCTCGATCTCGGCGGCTTGCGTGGCACGGGTCCGCATGGCCGCATCGTCAAGGCCGATATCGAGGCGGCCATCGCCGGCGGCGGTGCGCGCGCGCCGGGCGCGGCGCCAGGCTACGTCGCGCCGTCCTTCCGCAAGGAACGCATCGTCGCCGAAGCTGGCAACATTCCCTACACCGAGTTCCCGCTCAGTGCGATGCGCCGCGTCATCGCCACGCGCATGACGGAATCGATGGCGCATGCGCCGCATTTCTTCCTCACGGTCGATTGCGAGATCGACGCGTTGCTCAAGGCGCGGCAGGAGATCAACGACACTCTCGGCCAGAAGACCTCGGTCAACGATTTCGTCATCCGCGCGGTGGCGATGGCGCTGCGCCAGGTGCCGCTGGCCAATGCCTCCTATAGCGACGATGCCATCCTGCGCTGGAACGTGGTCGATGTCGCCGTCGCGGTCGCGCTCGACGAGGGCTTGATCACGCCGATCATCAAGAACGCCGACCAGAAGCGCATTCCGCAGATCGCGGCAGAGATGAAAGACCTGGGCCTGCGTGCGCGCCAGGGTAAGCTCAAGCTCGCCGAATTCCAGGGCGGCACGTTCTCGATCTCCAACCTCGGCATGTACGGCATGCGCGAGTTCACTGCGGTGATCAATCCGCCGCAGGCCTGCATCCTCGCGGTCGGTGCCGGCGAGGAACGGCCGGTCGCGCGGCACGGCGGCCTTGCGGTCGCGACCGTGATGACGTGCACGCTCGCTTGCGACCACCGCGTGCTGAACGGCGCGGAAGGCGCGCAGTGGCTGCAGGCCTTCAAGAAGCTGATCGAGGCGCCGGCGGCGCTGCTGGTTTAGGAGAACGCATGGCCGAAACCTCTTTCGACGTCATCGTCATCGGCGGCGGACCGGGCGGCTATGTCGCGGCCATCCGCGCGGCGCAGCTCGGCATGAAGACCGCGGTGGTCGAGCGCGAGCACCTCGGCGGCATCTGCCTCAACTGGGGCTGCATCCCGACCAAGGCGCTGCTGCGCTGTTCCGAGATTTCGCACCTGCTGAAGCATCTCGGCGATTACGGCTTCAGCGCGAAGGACGTTTCGTTCGACCTGAAGAAGATCGTCGAGCGTTCGCGCAAGGTGGCGAACCAGCTCTCGTCGGGCGTCGCCTTTCTGATGAAGAAGAACAAGATCGCCGTGTTCGACGGCAGCGCGACGCTGGCGGGCAAAGGCAAGGTGAAGGTCGGCGGCAAGACGATCGCGGATCTCACCGCCAAGCACATCATCATTGCGACCGGCGCCCGGGCGCGCACGCTGCCCGGCCTCGAGCCCGACGGCAAGCTGGTGTGGACCTATAAAGAGGCGATGGTGCCGCCGATGATGCCCAAGTCGATCCTGGTCGTCGGCTCCGGCGCCATCGGCATCGAGTTCGCCAGCTTTTATCGCAATCTCGGTTGCGACGTGACGGTGGTCGAGGTGCTCGACCGCATCCTGCCCGTTGAAGACGAGGAGATATCTGCGTTCGCCCGCAAGAGCTTCGAGAAGCAGGGAATGAAGATCCACACCTCGGCGACGGTGAAGGCGCTCAAGAAGAACGCCAACGACGTCGCCGCCACGGTCGAAGCCCAGGGCAAAAGCTTCGAGATCAAGGCCGAACGGGTCATACTGGCCATCGGCATCGTCGGCAACGTCGAGAACATCGGCCTCGAAGGCACCAAGGTGAAGGTCGAGAAGACGCACATCGTCGTCGACCAGTGGTGCGCAACCGGCGAGCCCGGCCTTTATGCCATCGGCGACGTGATCGGTCCGCCCTGGCTCGCGCACAAGGCGATGCACGAGGGCGTGCTCTGCGTCGAGCACATCGCCGGCCTCAACACCGCGCATCCGCTCAACGTCAAGAACGTGCCGGGCTGCACCTATTGCATGCCGCAGGTGGCGAGCGTCGGCATGACCGAGAAGGCGGCCAAGGCCGCCGGCTATCAGGTCAAGATCGGCCACTTCCCTTATATCGGCAACGGCAAGGCGATCGCCCTCGGCGAGCCCGAGGGCATGATCAAGACCGTGTTCGACGGCAAGACCGGCGAACTCTTGGGCGCGCACATGATCGGCGCCGAGGTCACCGAGCTGATCCAGGGCTACGCCATCGCCAAGACCTGCGAGAGCACCGAGCAGGAGCTGATGGAGACCATCTTCCCGCATCCGACCCTGTCGGAGATGATGCACGAGGCGGTGCTTGAAGCCTATGGTCGCGCGCTACACATCTGAAGGCATGAACGCGCCGTTGCGCCACCCCGAGAAGGCGCACAAGCCCGATCAGCATTCGCCGCCGAAGCCAGCGTGGATCCGCGTCAAGGCGCCGGTGTCGCGCGAATACCAAGCGACGCGCGACCTGATGCGCGCGCTCAAGCTCAACACCGTCTGCGAAGAGGCGGCGTGCCCGAATATCGGTGAGTGCTGGAAGGAAAAGCATGCGACCGTGATGATCCTGGGTGCGGTCTGCACCCGCGCCTGTAGCTTCTGCAACGTGGCGACGGGCAAGCCCGGCGCTCTCGATCCACACGAGCCGGAGCACGTCGCCGATGCCGTCGGCAAGCTGGGCCTCAACCACATCGTCGTCACCTCGGTCGATCGGGATGATTTGAGCGATGGCGGTGCCGATCACTTCGTTCAGACCATACGGGCGATCCGCCGCACGGCGCCGGCGACGACGATCGAGGTGCTGACGCCCGATTTCCTCAAGAAGGACGGCGCCATCGAGGCGGTGGTCGCGGCCAGGCCCGACGTCTTCAACCACAATCTCGAAACCGTGCTGCGGCTTTATCGCGAGGTGCGGCCGGGCGCGCGCTATGCCGCGTCGCTCGAGCTGCTGGCGCGGGTGAAGCGGCTCGATCCTTCGATGTTCACCAAATCAGGCCTCATGGTCGGGCTCGGCGAGACGATCGACGAGGTCGAGGCGGTGATGGACGATCTGCGCGGCTCGGACGTCGATTTTCTTACCATCGGCCAGTACCTCCAGCCGACGCCCAAGCACCACGCGGTGGCGCGTTTCGTCACGCCGGCCGAATTCGCCGACTTGAAGGCGCAGGCTTTCGCCAAAGGCTTTCTCATGGTCTCGGCGTCGCCGCTGACGCGCTCGTCCTATTTCGCGGGCGACGATTTCGTGAAGTTGCGTCAGGCACGAGCCACCAAGCTCGCAACCGTGCCCTAGATCGATGCCGACCCATGCCGAGCAGAGGCTTTTGCCCTACACGCAGGAGGAGCTCTTCGACCTCGTCGCCGACATCGAGCGCTATCCCGAGTTCCTGCCGTGGTGCGTCGGGGCGCGCATCCGCGAGCGCCATGATGATTTCATCCTCGGCGATCTGCTGATCGGCTGGCGCATGGTGCGTGAGCGGTTCACGTCGCGCGTCCACCTTTATCGGCCCGATCGCATCGACGTGGAATACGCCGAGGGGCCGTTCAAATATCTCGAGAACCACTGGAAGTTCATCCCGCAGGACGGTGGGACGCTGATCGACTTCCACGTCGATTTCGAGTTCCGCTCGCACATCCTGAGCGGGATCGTGGAGACCGTCTTCACCGAGGCGGTGAAGCGGATGGTCGCGGCGTTCGAGAAGCGCGCGCGGCAGCTCTACGGCGCGCGCTGAGGCGCTCCGGTGGCGAGCAGCGGGCCGAGCGTGCGGCCGATGAATGCCGGGTCGTCGGTGAAGCGGATGCCGATCATGCCGATGCCGAGCCACACGACTTCGGCGTTGAGCGGGCTCAGCTTCTCGATGTCGAGCCGCGCCTGCTGCTGCTTCTGGAGCTGCGCAACGAGGCGCACGCGCGCGCCGCCCATCGACAGGTCATAGACGACGCAGTTGATCGCGCCTTCGGGCAGCACGAGGCGTGCCTTCCAGAACACGTTCTTGCGCTCGAACGCGCGGCGCTCCTCGAGCTGGCGTGCTTCGAGCTCGGCGGCTTGGCGGATGCGCCACAGTTCGTCGAATTCGGTGTCTTTCTGCGACAAATTCTCAGCCATTTTCTGGCGTCCTCGGATATCCGAAGGAGCGCGAAGGGCTCACTTTGCCATGTGTTTTCTTGACCGTCTCTTAACTGCGTGAGATGACGCCCGTGAATCGGGACGGATTTTAGCGAATTTGATGCGACAATCCGGCCCTAAACTGCCTCGTGCGCCTCGCCGAAGGCGCGGCCGCCGCCCGGGCTCGGGCGTTCGAGGGCCACGGTCTTGACCAGGGCATGCACCGGGCTGCCGACCTGGAGCCGCAGGTCGGCCAGTGCGCGCTGGGTGATGCGCACCCACAGCATCACCGGTTCGGCCGCCGTGCCGATGTCGAGGCGCAGATCGACCAGCGGTCCCTTGTCGGGCGCGATCTCCACCACCCGGCCGGCAAAAGCGTTGCGGATGGACAGTCCGGACGGCGGCGCTGTCGCCAGGACGATGTCGCGCGCTTGGATACGGATGCGCAGCGGCGTGCCCAACGGCAGGTCGACATGCGGCACGCGCAACCTGCCGCCGGGAAAAGCGAGCTCGCTTAGGCCATAGACCTTGTCGTGGCCGCGCAGCACGGTTCGGATGACGGCGCCCGCCTCGAACCGGCCGGTCAGCGGCCGCAGGTCAAGCCGGCTGGTGAGCGCTTCGACCGTGCCGGTCGCCGCGATCTTACCGCCGTCGACCAGGACGAGCGTGTCGGCGAGGCGGATCACTTCCTCCATCGCGTGGCTGACATAGACCACGGGAATGTCGAGCGCGCCGCGCAACGCCGCGATGAAGGGAAAAATCTCCTCCTTGCGCGCGGCGTCGAGCGCGGCGAGCGGCTCGTCCATCAGCAGCAGGCGCGGCTCCGCCAGGATGGCACGACCGATCGCGACGCGCTGCTTCTCGCCGCCGGAGAGATCGCCCGGCCGCCGTCCCAGCAAGCCGCCGAGGCCAAGCAGCGCGATGACGCGGTCAAAGGCGGCGGTGTCGGTGCGCTTGGTGCCGTAGAGCAGGTTGCCGCGCACTGAGTAATGCGGGAACAGCCGGCCCTCCTGGAAGATGTAGCCGAGGCGGCGCTTCTCCGGTGGCAGGTTGATCTTGTGCGCGCTGTCGAACAGCACCTCGCCGCGCACCGCGATGCGTCCACGCGAAGGCGTCAGCAGGCCGGCCAGCGCATTGACAATCGAGGTCTTGCCAGCACCCGAGCGGCCGAACAGCGCAGTGATGCCGGTCGTCGGCGCAATGAATTTCGCCGCCAACGCGAAGGTGCCGAGCGTGACCTCAATGTCAATTTCGATCACGGCGCGCCCCGGATGCGCCGGTCGAGCCGTCGCGCGATCAGCTCCGACGCCAGCAAGGCCGCCATGGCAACGATGACGGCAATGACGCATAGCCGGAACGCCGGCGGATCGCCGCCCGGCACCTGCGTGAAGGAATAGAGCGCCAGCGGCAGCGTCTGCGTCTCGCCGGGTATGTTCGAGACGAAGGTTATCGTCGCGCCGAACTCGCCGACGCTGCGGGCAAAACCGAGGATCGCGCCGGTCAAGATACCGGGCGACATGAGCGGCAGCGTGATCGTCCAGAAGACGCGGGCGCGCGACGCGCCCAGCGTTCGCGCCGCCGCCTCGAGCCGGCGATCGACGGTCTCGAGTGACAGCCGCATGGCGCGCGTCATCAGCGGAAAGCCCATCACCGCCGCTGCCAGCGCGGCGCCTTTCCAGTTGAAGGCGACGGTGAAGCCGAAGACATCGTAAAGCCAGGCGCCGATCGGCCCGTGCCGTCCGAACAGCACCAGCAGCGCGAAGCCGACGACCACCGGCGGCAGCACCAGTGGCAGATGCACGACGCCGTTCAAGAGCTGATGGCCGACGAAGCGCCGCCGCGCCAGCAGCCACGCGACCGCAAGCGCCAACGGCAGGCTGAACAGCGTACCGGCGCTTGCAACCCGCAGGCTCAGCAGCAGCGCCGCGCTTTCGACCGGCGTCAGCGTCAGCATCAATCCCTCCCGCGCCGACAGTTATATCGGATCATATACAACGGAGACGAGCGGCGCGCGCGGCTAGGTTGCCGCGTTGAGCCGCTTGAAGCCGGCGTCGAGGTCGGCGATCAGATCGCTTAAATCCTCGAGCCCGGCATGGACACGCAGCGTCGGACCGTCCTGCCAGGGTACCGCGGTGCGCAGGTGCTGCGGATAGACGGGCACGAGCAGGCTCTCGAATCCGCCCCAGGAAAAGCCCATGCCGAAGAGTTCCATGCCATCGAGCATGGCGTCGACTGCGCGTTTCGGGATGCTGGGATTGAGCACGAAGCTGAACAGGCCGGAGGCGCCGATGAAGTCGCGCTTCCACAGGTGGTGGCCGGGGTCATTGGAGAGTGCAGGATAGAGCACGCGCTCGACCTCGCGTCGCTTGGCAATCCACTCTGCCAGCGCGAGCGCGGCGGCCTGGTGTTGCCTCAGGCGCACGCCGGCGGTGCGCAGGCCGCGCAGCGCGAGATAGCAGTCGTCGGGCGCGGCGTGGTTGCCCATCAGCGTCGCTGCTTCGCGCACCTTGAGGAAATTCTCTTCGTTGGCGACGGCCAAGCCCATCATGGTATCGGAGTGGCCGACGATATACTTGGTGCCGGCGATCACCTCGACGTCGCAGCCAAGCGCCAGCGGCTTGCAGAAAAGCGGCGCCGCCCAGGTGTTGTCGAATACGGTCTTGATGCCACGCGCCTTCGCGAGTTTGGCGATTGCCGGCGTGTCCTGCACCTCGAAGGTGAGCGAGCCTGGGCTTTCGAGGTAGATCACCCGCGTGTTGGCGCGGATCAGCGCGGCCACGCCTTCGCCGATGGTCGGATTGTAGAACGCGGTCTCGACACCGAAGCGGGCGAGGAAGCCGTTGCAGAAGGCGCGGACCGGGCCGTAGACCGAGTCCGTCATCAGCACATGGTCGCCCGCCTTGACGAAGGCGAGGATCGCGGCAAAGCACGCCGCCGCGCCGGAGCAGAACGCAATCGCGCGCGATCCGCCTTCGAGCGCCGCCACCGCCTGCTCGAGCGCGAAGGTCGTCGGCGTGCCATAGCGGCCGTAGACCACCTGATCGATGCCGTAGCGGTTCTTTTGCGCCTTTTCGAGATCGGCGACCGTCTGATGGACGATGGTCGACGCGTGATAGACCGGCGGATTGACGACGCCGAAATTGTGCGCCGGATCGCGCCCGGCATGGGCGAGGAGCGTGTCGGGCTTCGTCGATCTGCTTTTCATCTTGTGGCTCGTGCTTTCGACCATCTTGCCCAGAGTCGCGTGCGGGCGAAAGGGTTGTGCGGCGTTGCCCAATGCCGGTGGTCGACGCCGGCCGCATCGAAATCGCTTGACCGCGGGGCGGCCCCTCTATAATTAGCCTGGTAGTTAATTAACCAGAGAGTTTATAGCGCATGACGACCGATCGCCTCAGCACCACGTTTGCCGCGCTCGCCGATCCGACGCGGCGCGCGATCCTGGCACGGCTGGCGCTTGGCGAAGCCTCGGTGACCGAGCTCGCCGAGCCGTTCGACATGAGCCTGCCGGGGGTGTCCAAGCATCTCAAAGTGTTGGAGCGGGCCGGACTGATCGCGCGCAGCCGCGAAGCACAATGGCGGCCGTGCCGGATCGAGGCCGGGGCGCTCAAGGACATCGATGTCTGGCTCAAGCGTTATCGCCGTTTCTGGGACGAGAGCCTCGACCGGCTCGACGTGTACCTGCAAAAGCTGCAAGGCAAGGAGGAGAGGCGTGGCCGAAAAAAGTGATACCGAGACCCTCGACGCGCGCTCGATGGTCATCACGCGCACTTATGATGCGCCGCGCGCGCTCGTTTTCGAGGCGTGGACCGATCCGGTACATCTGGGGCAATGGTGGGGACCTAACGGCTTCACCACCACGACCAGCGCGTTCGATTTCCGGCCCGGCGGCGTCTGGCGTTTCGTCATGCACGGCCCCGACGGACGCGATTACCAGAACCGCATCGTCTTCGACGAGATCGTCCCGCCCGAGCGGCTGGTCTATCGCCACGGCGGCGGCGACGATGTTGAGCCGGTCCAATTCCGCACCACGGTCACGTTCGAGGACGACAACGGCAAGACTCGGCTCACCATGCGCGCGGTGTTCCCGAGCGTGGCCGAGCGCGACCGCGTGGTCCGGGAATACGGCGCGGAAGAGGGCGGCAAGCAGACGCTCGGCCGGCTGGCCGAGCATCTCGCGAAGCTTGCGTCCGTTCGCAAGGGCGTGCCGGACCTCGTCATCACGCGCGTTCTCGACGCGCCGCGCGATCTCGTCTTCACGCTGTGGACCGACGTCAAGCACTTGGCGCAATGGTGGGGACCACGTGGCTTCACCAATCCGATCTGCGAAGCCGATGTGCGGCCGGGTGGTGCCATCCGCATCCACATGCGCGCGCCGGATGGACGTACGCATGCGATGACCGGCGTGTTCCGCGAGATCGTCGCGCCCGAGCGGCTCGTCTTCACCAGTGTCGTGCCGGACGAGAACGGCAAACCGCTCTTCGAGATCCTGAATACCGTGCTCTTCGAAGACGTTGGCGGCAGGACCAGGCTGACGCTGCGTGCCAGCGTCACGGCGGCAACGGCGGCGGCGGCGCCCTATCTCGCCGGCATGGACAAGGGCTGGAACCAGACTCTCGACCGACTGGCGGAGCGGGCGGCGGCGGTGCGCGGATGAGCGGCTCAGCCGCCGCCGATGGCGACGCCGATCAGCTTGCCGATACCGTAGGTCACGCCGGCCGCGCCGAGCCCGATCGCGAGCTGGCGGAGGCCGGAGAACAGCATGCCGCGGCCGGTGAACAGCGTCGTGCCAGCGCCGATCAGGAACATGACCGCGCCGCTCAGCGCCGCACCCGCCCAGACCGCGGTCGTGCCACTCAACACCGCAAACGGCAGGATCGGCATCGCGGCGCCGGCCGCGAACAGCAAGAACGACGTCGCCGCCGCGATCCAGGCCGAGCCGCCGAGCTCCTTCGGATCGATGCCGAGTTCCTCGCGCGCGAGCGTGTCCAGCGCCGCGCCCTTGTCGCCGATGATGCGCTCGGCGAGCAGGTTCGCCTGGTGCTCCGTGAGGCCCTTGGCCTGATAAATGAGCGAAAGCTCTTCCTTTTCTTCCTCGGGGAATGCCCGCAGCTCTTCGGCTTCGACGTCGATCTGCGACTGCGCGAGCTCGCGCGCGCTGTTGACCGAGAGCCATTCGCCCATCGCCATCGAGCATGCGCCGGCTATCAAGCCGGCAATGCCGGTCACGAGCACGGCGTGGCTGCTGAGCGCGGCGCCGGCGACGCCGGCGATCAAACTGAGATTGGATACGAGACCGTCGTTGGCGCCGAGCACCGCGGCGCGCAATGCATTGCCGCCGCTGCGATGACGGCCTTCGATCTGCGCCAACTCGCCGCCGGTGAGCCCGCCGCGCGGCGGCCGCGCCATCGCCTGGATAATGCGCGCATGCGAGCGCTCGTCGGCCGGCAGTCCGGCGGCCGCAGCTTCGGGCTGCGCGTCGTATTGCGTGACGTCGCTGCGCTCGAGCGTGTCGACGATCGGCAGCACCATCTCGGTCCCGAGACGCCGGGCAAGCCAGGCAAGCACGCGCGAGCGCAGACCCGGATGCAAACGGCCGGCGCGACCGCCAGCGCCGAGGATGCGGCGCGTCCAGAATTCGGCGTGGGCTTCTTCGACGCCGGCGAGGCGGCGATAGACCTGCTGCAGGCGCGGATCGGTCTCGGCGTCGGCGAGCGCGCGGTAGAGCGCGGCGCTGTCGACCTCGCCCTGCAGGTTGCGGCGGTAGCGGCCAAGATTGCCGGCACCGCCGGCCGTCGATTTCACGTCGCTCATGGTGTTCATTATAGCGGCCTGTCGCCGACGTGCATGGCTACCCTGCGATATTTCGGTGACGACGGGCCCCTCGCGGGCTTTATGGTTTGACACTATCGATCGATAGATATAGAGCAGCCAACCATGCTTGAACCTGAGACCTTCGCGGCGCGCGGTCGCCGCCGGAATCCCGGCTCAGCGCGCGGCGCGGACACCCGCCGCCGGCTGATCGAGACCGCGATCGAGGTCTTCGCGACGCACGGCTACGACGGCACGAGCACGCGTCTGCTGGCGGAGCGCGCCGGCGTCAACCTGCCGGCGATTCAGTATCATTTCGGCAGCAAGGAAGGTCTCTATCGCGCGGTCGTCGGCTATTTCGCCGAATACATCGAGCAGCAGATGGCGCCGGTAGGCGCTCGGGTCAAGGCGCTTCTCGCCACTGGCAAGCCGTCACGTGCCGCCAGCCTCGTGCTATTGACCGAATTGCTCGAGGCTTTCGTCGCGCTCATCTTCGAGGGCGGCGACGGCGATACCCGTGCCAGTGTCGAAAGCCGAAAGTTATTCATCGCCCGCGCCGAGGTCGAGCGTTCGGCGGCGCTGGAATCGCTCTATGCCACTATGCGCCGCTGTGTCGTCGAGCCGTGTGCCGCGCTGGTCGCACGACTGATCGGGCGATCGCTCAAGGACGAGCAGACCTGGCTGCGCGCTACCGCGATCCTCGGTCAGGCGGCCGTGTTCTGCAACAAGCCGGCGGCGCACACGCTGCGCTGGAAAAGCGTCAGCCGCGGACGGGTGCGCGCGGTGCAGCGCATCGTCTGCGAGCATACGCGCGCCATCTTCGCGGAGCATGGCCGATGAGGCGACGAATCGTTGTTGTGGTCGCGGCGCTTGCGCTAACGTCGTGCGCGGTCGGTCCCGACTTCCAGAAGCCAACCGCGCCAGCCGGCGCCGGTTACACGCCGGAGAAGCTCGTTGATACCGCGTCGACCAGCATCGCCGGCGGCGCAGCGCAGCACTTCGCCGTCGGCCAGGACATTCCCGGTGAGTGGTGGACCCTGTTCCATTCGCCGGCGCTCAACGCGCTCGTCACCGAGGCGCTGGCGCACAACCCCGATCTCGCGGCGGCGCAGGCCTCGCTGCGCCAGGCGCGCGAGAATGCGCTCGCTTCCGAGGGTGGGCTCTATCCCAGCATCAACGGCAGCGTCCAGCATGAGCGCGAGAAGTTCAACGGCGCCGGTATCGGCAATCCTAATGAGCGCGGCATCTTCTCGTTCAACACCGCCGAGGTCAGCGTCGCCTATTC
>Ga0307374_10002226_pt1 | contig 34790 bp, 37 predicted proteins | sample OX3MG_FD_202532 | JGI IMG/M metagenome (GOLD analysis project Ga0307374, IMG submission 202532) | Soil microbial communities from Risofladan, Vaasa, Finland - OX-3 | ecosystem: Environmental > Terrestrial > Soil > Coastal area > Acid sulfate soil | place: Finland: Risofladan, Vaasa | collected... | reverse complement strand
GGCGACATGGTGATCTGCGCGGACGCCAAGCCGTCGATCCAGGCGCGCCGCCGGATCCACCCCACCGCGCCGCCGGCGTCGGGCGGCGGGCAGCTGGTCGAGCACGAGTACGAGCGGCTCGGCGCGATCACCTACCTGGACGCCTGGGACGTGCGCCGCGGGCGGGTGATGGGACGCACCGAACGTAGCGGCGGGATCGCCGCGTTTGACCGGCTCGTGTGGCAGGTGATGACCAAGGAGCCCTACCGCTCGGCCCGCCGCGTGTTCTGGATCGTCGATAACGGCTCTGATCACCGCGGCAAGGCGTCGATCAAGCGACTGCAGAAGCGCTGGCCAAACCTGATTCTCGTGCACACCCCGGTGCACGCCAGCTGGCTCAACCAGGCCGAGATCTACCACTCGATCATCGGGCGCAAAGTGCTCGCCCCCAACGACTTCGCCAACACCGCCGAGGTCGCCCGCACGCTCAACGCGTTCGAGCACCACTACAACCAGATCGCCCAGCCGTTCGAGTGGAACTTCACCAAACAGGACCTCGCCGAGCTGCTCGAACGGCTCGACAACCCGAACCCCCACGACCAGACCGCCGCCATCGCCGCCTGATCGCGACGTTACTTACGGCGGGGACCACTTAGCAACATGGCCTTCGCCCTAACTCGAACCGGACTGACTGCCCGTCCATTGCTCTACGGAATGGTTCTGTTCGCCAGGATGCTTGGGCCTGGTGCCCAGCTGATCCGGCTGCAGCTGAACGCCACGAGGTCGCTTCGCCTCAAGGCCTGGGCCGTACGCGTCAACGGTGGCACCCTGCACCTCCTCCTACTCGACAAGGGAGCCCAGACGATCCGAGCGCGCGTCATGGTGCCCCACGCGCGAATGGCAACCGTGGAACGGCTAACGGCCCCTAGCATCACCTCAAACTCAGGAGTGACACTCGACGGACAGCGTCTATCCCGGTTTGCCACCTGGCTCGGGAAGCCGAGGAACCAACGCCTAGCCGGATCCGCGCGCGGCTTCATCGTCGCAGTCCCACGCTACAGCGCCGCTCTACTCACGATTCACCTGCAGTAGTGCACTATGCTCCAAACCAAGGCAAGATCTTGCAAGCAGACCGTGAGCCACCCGGTACCGCTCATCTATGGCTGATCACAGTCCAATCACTTTGAACCAGGCGCGTGCCGCCGGCGAGCATATCGGCATCGACTGGAGCAGATCCACGTTCGATGTCGAGCAGTTCCGGATGGGTATGGAAGTTGAGCTGGAGCATGGCACCCAGGATTTGGAAACGAACGTGACCGACGACGATTTAGATGTCACCGCGAAGATCGCCCGTGCTCACCTCAACGAGTTTCCCGACTACTACACGCGCCTTGCGAAGATGGAGGCGGAGGCCGAGCAGTATTGGGCCAGCAGCGAGCCCCCGCGAGATGCATAGAATGCTGCCCGGCCGGTGGTAGCGGCCGGCGGTATCAGCCGCGTAGTGCGCGCAGTGCGTTGAGGATGACCGCGAGGTCGATGATCTCTTGGAGCAGGGCGCCGGCGACGGGCGGCAGGTACCCAGCAGCGGCCACGCCCATCGCGGCCATGCTGAGCCCCATGCCGGCCAGGACGCTCTGACGCGCGATGTGAAGGGCACGACGGCCGGCGTGAACGGCGTCCGCGACGCGGTCGACTCGGTCGACGGTGATGACCGCGTCGGCGGTCTCGGAGGAGACGGTCGCCCCGGCGGCGCCCATCGCGATCCCGAGGTCGGCGATCGCGAGCGCGGGGGCGTCGTTGACTCCGTCGCCGACCATGATCACTGGTCGTAGCGCGGGGTCGGCGCCGATCCGTCGCACTACCTCGAGTTTGTCGGCCGGGGACTGCTCGGCGTAGACGCGGTCGACGCCAATTTCGCGGCCGATGCGCTCGGCTACGGCTCGGCGGTCACCGGAGATCATGGCGATATGGCGGATGCCCTCGGCGCGGAGCCGCTCGACGATGTGGATCGCGTCGGGACGGAGCTCATCGGCCATGACGATCACGCCTGCGACGCGGTCATCGACCGCCACGACCACGTGCGCCTCGCCCGACCCGCGCGTGGTGGCGAGTGTCGTCGACGCGTGCTCGGCATCCTGGATCCCGACGGAGCGCATGAACGCCCGGCTGCCGACCGCGACGCGGTGGCCGTCGATGGTCCCCTGTATCCCTTGGCCCGGCTCCTCGCGGACGTCGAGCGGCATCGTCAGTTCGAGCCCGGCGTCAGCTGCGGCTGCGACGAGCGCTTCACCGAGAACGTGAGCGGAGAGACGGTCAAGGGACGCTGCGAGTCGCAGCAGATCGCTGGAGCCGAACTGTGCCTGAGTGACGATCTCTCGGACGTCGGGGGTCCCGACGGTCAATGTGCCGGTCTTGTCGAACAGCACCGTCTGAGCCTCGCCCAGTGTCTCGATCGCGCCGGCGCCCTTCACGATCACCCCGGCGCGGGCGGCGCGGGACAGACCGGAGACGAGCGCGATCGGCGCCGCGAGGATCAGCGGGCACGGAGTCGCGACAACGACGACCGCGAGCCCCCTGACCGGATCGCCAGTAACCGCCCAGGCCAGACCCGCCACCAGGATCGTCGCGGGGAGAAAGAACCCGGCGTACCGGTCGGCCATGCGCACGAGCGGCGCGCGCTGAGCCTGGGCCTGCTCGACGAGCCGGACCAATGCTGCGTACGCGCTCTCACTGGCGGGACGGTCGGCGCGAACGTCGAACGGCGCGCCGGCGTTCGCCGAACCGCTCAAGACCGCCATGCCGCGAGACGCACTCTGAGGCAGCGGTTCGCCCGTCAGGGTGCTGGTGTCGATCACCGCCTCGGGGCTCATCACGGTCCCGTCAACCGGCACGACCTCACCAGTCCGTACGACAATGATGTCGCCTGTTTGGACGCGGTCGACCGGCACCTCCTCCAGCCGATCGCCGACGCGGAGCTGTGCGGCCTTCGGTGCCCGCTGGATCAGCGCCGTCAGCTCCCGACGCGCGCGGCTGGAGGCAACCGATTCGAGCGCTGCACCGCCGGAGAACATCAAGCCGATCACCGCTCCGGCGAGCAGCTGGTCGAGCGCGAGCGCGCCGACCATCGCGACCAGCGCAATCGTGTCGACCCCCAGGCTGCGCTCAACGATGACACTGCGAACGACCTCGAAAGCGAGCTCGGCAGCGAGCAACGCGACAGCCGCACGCCACACAGCATCCCCAGCAGTGGCAGCATCGAACGCATGCAGAAGCCCGCCGACCGCGATCGCGCTCGCAGCGATCGACGCGAGGATCTGGGCTCGATGCTCAACCAGCCACGCGAGCCCGCTGCCCCTCGGCTCGCCGTCACGGGGCAGCTTGCCCGCCGCCGCGAAAATCGAGGCCTGGCCACTCATCACGCCAGCTTCTCACCGAACGCCGGAGTTCTAATCCGTAGGACCCCGCCGCACGCCGCGGGAAACGTGCGGATCGCGACAGTCCGCAATCATGGATGATGAGGGCGGTGTCACAGCGATCCGCAGATTCCACAGAGGCTCCCGTGCTGCTGTGCTTCGACGGGTCAGACGATGCTGACGCCGCGATCGCGAAGGCGGGCGAGTTCCTCGCGCCGCGCTCGGCGGTCGTCCTCACTGTGTGGGAGCCGGTGCGGGTTTGGGAGCCGTGGGATCCGCTGACGATCGTCTCGGCCCCGCTTGGGCGACTCATCGCGAAGGAGATCGATCTCGACCAGATCGTCGCGGACGTGGCGCGCGACAAGGCGGAGCATGGCACGGAGCTCGCTCGGTCCGCTGGGTTCGAAGCGACTGCCAGGGTGACGCGCGGGAAGGCGTGGGAGGCGATCTGCGAGGTCGCGGACGAGCTCGACGCGGAGCCGATCGTGATCGGCTCCCGCGGACTTGGACGAGCCCAGTCAGCGCTCCTGGGGAGCGTCTCCGCCGCCGTCATCATGCACGCAAGACGAGCAGTGCTTGTCGGGCCGGCTCACACCGCCGGCGGCGGCGCCGGATCGGTTCGCAGCGAGTAGCCGCACAACGCGAGCGCGCCGATCGACGCCGAGCCCGCGAAGATCGCGGTTGCGATCATGCCGGGAGAGGGCACAGTCAACTCGAAGAACGTTCGTGTGGCGGGAAGCGCCAACGCGAGCACGTACAGAGCGGCCATGACCGCGCACATTCCGCCGACGAGCACGGAGCGCTTGTGCGAGCCGCCCGCCTCAAGCGCGAGGACGAGGTAGAGCCCGCAGACGACAAGCGTCGTCAGCGCGACAGTGCGCGAGTCCCGGACAGACAGGTCGAGATCGTGGAGCGCGAACAGATAGCCTGCGACGACGCCGCTCCCGATCATCACTCCCGCAGGGACGGCGAACCGCGCGACCTCCGGCGCGAACCTTCCGGGCTGCCAGGGGCCACTGCTGGGCGCCAGGGCCAAGAAGAAGGTCGGGATCCCGATCGTGAGACTCGCTGCCAGCGACAGGTGACGCGGGAGCAGCGGGTATGCGTCGGAGCTAACGCCGATCGTCAGGATGAGGAACGCCGCGAAAGCCGACTTGGTGACGTACAACTTCGTCACCCGCTGGAGGTTGCGGAGCGCGCGGCGGCCTTCGGCGACGAGTGATGGGATGCTGGCGAAGTCGCCGTTGATCAGGACGAGATCGGACACGCTACGGGCCATCTGTGTGCCGCTGCCCTGGGCGATCGCGAGCCGCGCGCTCTTCAGCGCGGGGACGTCGTTGACGCCGTCGCCCACCATCGCGACGTAGCGTCCCTCGTCCCGGAGCGCCTGGACGATCGCCTGCTTGCCCTCAGGAGAGATACGGCCGACGACGGTCGCATCTACGGCGAACTGCTGCCGGGCCGTGCGCTCCTCCGGGATTGCCGACCCCTCGACGACGCCACCGACCGCGATCCCCACGTCCCGAGCGATCGATGCGACGGTCTGAGGCGAATCGCCGGATAGCACCTTGATCTCGATCCCCTGTGCGAGCAGGAACAAGATTGTCTCGCGCACGTTCGGCCGCAGCTCCTCCGCCAACACCACCACACCCAGCGGCCGGAGGCCGTCAGGCGGACGATCACCCGGCTCGGCGGGAAGCGCATCATCCGACCGCGCAATGGCGATCACTCTGCGACCTTCGAGCTGCCGTTGCGCCACGACCGCCTCGAGCTCACCTACAGGGACACCGCCGGGCGCCCCGAGGTAGAAGCTGCCTGCCGAAACCTGGATCGCGCTCCAGCGACGGCGGCTCGAGAACGGAACCTCACGAAGCACCGGATCGGCGGCCGCGGCGGGGTATGCGTCAGCGATCGCCTGCAGCGTCAGATTGCGGGCCGACGCGCCAGCTGCGAGTGTTGCGAGCGCTTCGCTGACCGTATCCGGGTCCACTTCAGGCGCCGGGATGAGCTCGACTACGCGCAGCTTCGCCTCGGTCAGCGTTCCAGTCTTGTCCAGGCAGATCGTGTCCACCGATGCCAGCGACTCGATTGCGTTGAGCTGCTGGGCGAGTACCCCCCGCCGGGACATCCGCACGGCTGCGGCGGCGTAGGTAAGACTGACCAGCACCATCAGACCCTCCGGAATCAGCGTGACCACCCCCGCCGCCGAGGTCGCAACCGCAGTGTGAACACTCACGTGGCGGTGATACAGCGAATAGCCGAGAACCCCGCCGAGCACAACGACGAGCGCGACCAATGCGTAGAGCAGCCGGTTGACCGCCCGCTCAAGCGGGGAGCGCGGATGCCGGAATGCGCGCGCCTCTCCGGTGATGCGAGCGGCGAAGCTGTCCTCGGCGACCGCGGTGACCCGGAACGCGCCGGCCCCCTCGACGGCGAACGCACCTGAGCGCACCTCCTCACCCACGGTGCGGCGAGTGGGCTCTGACTCCCCAGTCAGGATCGAATCATCAAGCCGCAGGTCCATGGCCGTGACCAGCTTCCCGTCGGCGATCACCTGATCCCCCGCCGCGACCAGTACGACATCGCCGACGACGACTTCCTCGACTTCGATCTCGCGGACCACTCCGTCCCGTCGCACCTTCGCGTGCGGCGCGACCAGCAACGAGAGCCGGTCCAGCGCACGCTTCGCGCGCACCTCCTGGCTAATCCCAATCGTCGAGTTGGCCACAATGATCCCGAGAAACAGGGCATCACGCGCATCGCCGAAGACCAGTGTCACCACCCCGAATCCCGCAAGAATCAGGTTGAACACCGTCAGCACGTTGGCGCGGACGATGCTCGCGTACGAGCGGCTCGACGAGCGGCTCGTGAGACGGCCCGCAGCGGCAAGGCGCCGCGACGCCTCAGCCTCGCTCAGTCCCTCGATGGCCACTGGTTCAGCCGCCGCTGCCGACTCGCTCAAGCCCCCCTGGCTCAACGGCGTCACTGAGCCAGGGCGTGCACATGATCACCGCTCATCGACAGTAAGCACAGGACCGCGATCATGCGCGCATCCGCGGGGCGGGGCCGATCCTCACGAGCGCAGCCGGAAAGGTGGGTATTGATCTGTGATCAGGATGAACGCGTGCTCAGCGACGCCGGCGCGCCAGCGGATCGCGCCCTCGACATAAGCGAACATCGCACTCGGATACCGGCCCGTGAACAAGATCGCGAACCACGTCCGATCACCACGACGACCGCTCCAATGTCGATGAAGAGCAGCGCCACACAGTGCGGGATCGCCAAGAACCACTTCACCAGGGGATCACGACGGTGCTGGCGCCGGTCCTTCGGGAGCCGAGATCGGCGCTGATGCCTCCGATCGTCCCGAGTACGATCGCGATCGGGATCACCGTGAGGATCCGAAAGGCTGAGGTCAGCCGGTTCAGATCACGATCGGGGTAATCGACCGACAGGCGGACCGGGTACTCATCGTCCATGGTCGGCTCCAGCAGTCGCCCGAGCCGCGTTGGGTCCTGCGGCGGCGAGCTTCTCTGCCCGCTGCTTGATCCCGAGCAGCATCTTGCGCTCCATCACGAGCGAAGTCGGCTCGATCGGCATCATCCCGAGCCGGCTGGCGAGTGTCGGGAGACGAAACCGGTTGCGACTGATCAGCCTCGTGCGACCGTCGTGCTCGTCGAGCACGAACCCCCAGACCCAGTTGCCATCCTCCGAACGCCAAACGAGGGCGTGGTCGGGGTCCACCCGTTCGAGGCGCATCCGGTTTGCGCCAAAAATGATCGTGTCCCCGATCTGCGGAGCCTGGAACTCCGGTAGGACTCGGTCGACGCTGTGCATGTCGAGCCCGAGCAAGTTCTCGATCCAGTCATAGGTATAGGCGCCGCCGCGTGAGCCAGGCCCCATCTGGGCCAGCCACGGCCAAACATCCGCCGCTGGCGCGTGAATCTCTATCGCCCGGGTCGACACACCGTCAGCGTCCTCGAGCAACTCGTCGCCCGGCAGACGCGACATCACCTCGGCCTTGCTAGCGCCCCAGTGCAGAATCGGCTGGCGCAACAACCACCAATAGAGCCCACACGAGACCGCGATGACACGGATGATCCGGGTTGACCGCATGATCAACAGTCTCCCGCTCGCGACGCGCACCCGTAATCCGGGCAAACCCGCAACACCAATACGGCAAGCCCCAGCGAGACTCTCAGACATCCAACCCGCAGCGATGAGTGCAGGCTGATGCGACCGGGGTCGGGATGCGCAAACCCCTGTCTCGCATCGGGGTGTCAGGGGCTCGCGGTTAGGGCCACGAAGTGCACACCGTTGACACCCTCCAGCGAGAAGCCCTCAGCCGCACCAGGGGATACGTCAATCACGAAGCAAGGCCGTCCCCAGCGTTCGTACAGCTCCGAGTCGATATAGAACGGTGCGCCGCCGAGCTCGCCCAACAGCACGTCATGGGGACTGACCGGCATGTCGTCCGCGTTCAGGCAGAGCGGGGCGGTGCCGTCGCAGCAGCCACCGGACTGGAAGAACATCAGTGGCCCGTAGGCCCCCTTGAGGCGAGAGATCGCCTCAAGGGCAGCCTGCGTGGCCGAGATTGCGTCTGTCTTGCTCTCGGCCACAGGATCAGAAGAATCCGAGTGGGTTGGGGTCGTAGCTGACGAGCAGACACTTGGTCTGGGTGTAGTGGTCGAGCATCATCCGATGGTTCTCGCGTCCCACGCCCGAGGCCTTGTAGCCGCCAAACGCGGCGTGTGCCGGGTACTGGTGGTAGCAGTTGGTCCACACACGGCCGGCCTTGATCGCCCGGCCGAGCCTGAACGCGCGGCTGCCGTCACGGGTCCAGACACCCGCGCCGAGCCCATACAGCGTGTCGTTGGCGATCTCCAGCGCCTCGGCCTCGTCCTTGAACGTGGTCACGGCCAGCACCGGCCCGAAGATCTCCTCCTGGAAGACCCGCATCGAGTTGTGGCCCTTGAGGACCGTCGGCTCGAAGTAATAGCCGCCGTCGAGCCGTGTTTCAAGGTACGGGCGGTGGCCACCGATCAGCAGCTCAGCACCCTCGTTGAGCCCGATCTTCACGTAGTTCTCGATCTTCTCACGCTGTGTGGTTGAAACCTGCGGACCGATCATCGTCTCCGGGTTAAGAGGATCACCCTGCTTGATCTGGGCGATCCGCTCCAGGCAGCGCTCCATGAACCCGTCATAGATCGACTCCTGGATCAGCGCCCGTGACGGGCAGGTACAGACCTCACCCTTGTTGAACGCGTACAGAACGAGCCCCTCGACCGCCTTATCCAGGAACGCGTCATCTGAGGCCATCACGTCATCGAAGAAGATGTTCGGCGATTTGCCGCCGAGCTCCGTCGTCGACGGGATCAGATTCTGCGCGGCGTAGGACATGATCAGCCTGCCGGTCACGGTCTCGCCTGTGAAGCCGATCTTGGCGATCCGCTTGCTTGACGCCAGCGTCTTGCCGATCTCGGCGCCTGGGCCGTTGACGACGTTGACCACGCCAGGCGGGATCGCGTCGCCGGTCACCTCGAGCAGTTTGAGGATCGACCATGGGGTCGGGCTCGCCGGCTTGATTACCGTGCAGTTTCCGGCCGCCAGCGCCGGCGCCATCTTCCACGCCGCCATCAGCAGCGGGAAGTTGAATGGGATGATCTGTCCGACGACCCCGAGTGGCTCGTGGAAGTGATATGCGTAGGTCTGCTCGTCGATCTCTGAGATCCGTCCCTCCTCGGCGCGGGCGGCACCCGCGAAGTAGCGGAAGTGATCGGCGGCGAGCGGGATGTCGGCGGCGAGCGTCTCACGGACCGGCTTGCCGTTGTCGTAGCTCTCGGCCACGGCGAGCATCTCCCGGTTCTCGTCGATCAGGTCTGCGATCTTGTTCAGCACGGCTGCACGCTCAGCCGGGGAGCGGGCCCCCCAGTCGTCCTTCGCCGCGTGCGCAGCGTCGAGCGCCAACTCCACGTCCTGCGGGCCCGAGTGCGCGACCTCACAGAACGCCTCGCCGGTCACCGGCGTCAGGTCCTCCCGGTACTCGCCGGTTGTTGGCGCCAGCCACCCGCCCCCGATGAAGTTCTCGTACCGAGTCTTGAGCGGAACCGGACTGCCAGGCTCGCCCGGCGCCGGATACCTGGTGGGTGCGTCTAGGATCGCCATCGCGCCTCCCTTGAGTAGGTTTCACCTCATTCAAGCCCCCGGGGCGCCGGACCGGCTTCCGTAAACAACGGCATTCGCGTACGTAGTCCGCCGCAAGCGACCTAAAGCTCCTCCCCTGGTCAACGCCCTGCGTTCCTCCTCGGACGCGCGCCAACATTCAATCCCGGGATTGCTTTGGCCTCAGACCGCAACCGCGGCCTCTATCGCATCGGACGGATTGGCTAACCCCCGCGCATCGAGGCACAACTGCTCCGCGCCACCGCGGACGCAATCGCCAGCTCTGATACGACCAGGCGGTCGCATTGGTGAGACGATTCCGGAACCCCAAGTGGCACAACGCCTGCGTCCGAACTTGAGCCTACCGTTAGCTACTAAAGAACGGCCCCGCTAAAAAGCGAGGCCTTTCTTTAGGGTGAGCGACCGGATTCGAACCGGCGACCGCCTGGACCACAAATAGAATTTGAGGCCCCTCAGTGGGCGTGCGTTTTTCCTGCATTTGCGCAGCAAAAACGTGCTTTTTAAGTAGCTCCGAGTTTCTCGTAGTTGACCCGAGTTTCGGCCAAAGTGGTACAACGAGTGGTACAACGGGGTGGCTAGAATCGAAGCGGTCGTGAGCGGGCCAGAGGCAAAGAGAACGGCGGTCGAGCGCAGCCGGCGCGGTGCTCGCTACGGCGCTGGAACGTTGATCTGCCGCGCCGGCCCGAAGGGGGATACGTGGATCGCGAAGTGGCGCGACGGCGGCCGCCAGGTTCAGCGCGGGCTCGGCTTCGTTCACTCCCGTACCCATCCGGACGGACTCACGCGGGCCGAGGCCGAGTCAGCACTCGTCAAGCTCCGTGAGCACGTCGCGGTCGAGCGTGCGGCAGAACGCGAAGCCGAGGCGAAGCGCATCACCGAGGAGCAGCGCCGACCGCTCGCCTCAGTAGGTGAGGCGCTGATCGCCGCCAAGCGCGCGGCCGGGCGTAAGCCCTCAACGATCGAGGCTTACTCATACTGGCTTCGGGTCCACATCATCGATTACTTTGGACCGACGCCGGTCAGCGAGATCACGCGCGAGGACGTCCGCGGATTCGCCGCCGCACTCGAACGCAAGGGCCTCGCGCCGAAGTCCCGCGCCAACGCACTCGGAACACTGCACTCGCTAATCGAGTTCGCAATCTACGAGGATTGGGTCACCGGCGAGAATCCCGTCAAGCGCGTCCCGAGACCGGCGATTGCGGTCGCCGACCCTGACATCCGCTTTCTGGAGACCGAGGAGGTCGAGGCGCTCCTGCGGGCCGTTCCAGATGATCCGCTCGGACGCGTCGAGGGTGTGATGTACCTGACGGCGGCGATGACGGGGATGCGCCAAGGGGAACTGTTCGCATTACGCTGGCGGGACGTCGACTGGAGCGCTCAGCGGATCCGCGTGCGCCAGAACTTCGTGCGCGGCGAGTTCGGGACGCCGAAGTCAAAGCGTTCCTCGCGCAGCGTCCCGCTGGCCTCCCGTGTCGCCGGCGAACTGGACCTGCTGTTCAAGGACTCAGTGCGCAAGGGCGATGACGACCTCGTGTTCGCTCATCCCGAGACCGGAAAGCCGATAGACAGGTCAAAGCTGCTCAAGCGTTTCAAGGCGGCCCTGAGTGCCGCCGAGGTCCGTGAGGTTCGCTTCCACGATCTGCGACACACGTTCGGCACGCGTATGGCTGCTCAGGGCGTGCCGATGCGCGTGCTCCAGGAGATGCTGGGCCATCGAGACTTCAAGACGACGCTGATCTACGCTGACTACGCGCCGAGCGCGCGCGAGGCAGAGTGGGTCGAGGATGCCTTTCGCTCCGCCGCCCCAATCGGCGTCGACTCGGCGTCGACGGCCTGACCGCTACCCCACCGCCGCGAAGTCTCGCTGGATCTCGCCGTCGACATCGCGCTGAAAGCAAACGAATAGCTCCTCGTCGAGCACCGAAGCGATCTTCCGCAGCGTCTCAAGGTTGGGCATGTGCGCTCCGCTCTCGAGACGCGAGATCGCCGTGTGCGATGTGCCAGCAGCGGTGGCGACGTCCTGCTGGGTCAGCCCCAGCTCGAAGCGTCGCTCGCGCAGGTGCGCGGCGATTGGATTGGACTCGCGCAGCTCGCGGATCCGCGCGTACTCGTCCCGCGCCGCCCGGTACTCCTCGCTGCGCGCAGCGCGACCGGCTGCGGCGTCAACCGCATTTCGTCCGATCGGGCTGTAGTTCTTTCTCGCGACAGTCGAATCAGCTTATCAGTTCTGGTAAGTCATGGTTCGCGCGATCGTGGCGGCTCAGGGCGTGCCGATGCGTGTGCTCGGGGAGATGTTGGGGCATCGGGGGCCCCAAGACGACGCTCGTCTACGCCGATCGCGCACCGGGCCAGCGCGAGGCGGAGTGGTCGAGCAGGCCTTCCGCTCTCCGACGCCGGGCCCGATGGCGCTGGAGCAGCGCGCTACGCAACAGTGGTCGTGAGACGCTTCGCATATGCGTAGAGCGTCTCGGGGGCGATGTCAGCGTCGTTTGGCCAGACAATCGTGCCCGCCTCGGCATCGGCCCGCAGTCGGCGGAAGTAGTCGCGGTCCTTGAGAGGTCCGAACACGCCACCGTACTCGGTCAGGTACTCCAGATCGACCTCCGCCGCCGTGCCGTCCTCAAAGCGAAGACTCACAACGTAACCGTCAAGCGGCTCGGCGTATGTCAGTAACGGTGTGCTGCGCATACCCTAATCGTAGTCCCTCAAGGAAGCGGATTGACCCGCTGGAGCGGTTCATGACGGCGAGCACGAGCCCAGTTCTGCTCAAGCTCCTCCCGATGTTCCCGCGCCCACTCGACCACGAGCCGCAAGGCTCGTGGCGGCATCTCGCCCGCGAGCACGCTGAGAGTCTGGATCTCGATCGATGCCTCGTCGTCCCCGTAGCGCGCGTGGAAGTGCGGCCGACCGAGGTGGTGTACTTCGTCGTGGTACATCCAGATGACGATCCCGTAGAAGGCGCTGATCCGCGGCACCAGGCCATTCTTGCGGTCGTGCCGGTCAAGCGTAGGGCTCGCGCCGGTATTCTGCATCTACGAGCACCGTGATTAGGAGCACCGTGATGAGTCACTCGTTCTTCGCTAGCACCGGCAACATGATCGACTCGTTCGACGACGAGACGGAAGCTCGCGCCGCGCTTCAGCGGATCGTCGCCCTCGAACCTGAGGCGGCCGACGAGATCGCGCTTTTCATCTCCGATGACGCGGAAACCATCGTCGAGGGGCCCATTCACGCAGTACCCGCGCTCGTTCGCTGAGATCAGCCTCGCACGCCGGCTGTCGCCGTTTTGCCTAGCCCACCGGCGCGCCGCCGCGCGACTTCCGTGGGCCTTAGGACTGCGTGCCGCGCGGGCGCGAACTAGTACTGGCGGGCGATCCAGGCCTCGATGTCCTGCCGCCGATACCGAACTTCACGCGACCCGAGACGCACGGTCGGGATCTCGCCTCGGCGGCTCATCGACCACACGCGCGTCTTCGGCACCGCAAGCAGATCGGCTACTTCCAAGGCGGTCATCAGGCGCTCGCCCATAGCGCCCGTCCCTGAGGGTGATGGGCGTCCGTCCCGTAGGCGATCGTTGTGACTGCGCTCCCGTGGCATGCCTTGGTCTGAAGTACGATATCGTAATTGTGCTAATTGTGATACGTCGGTTCTGGGAAGCGCAACTGACCGGGTCGGACAATGACCGAGCCTGACGCTCAGGTAGGGCCTGAGAATCGGTGGCTGACCGTCGCTGAGATCGCCAGCGAGCTGCGCGTCAATCCCGCCACGGTCAGGCTGTGGATCTCGAAGGGGACGTTGCCCGCGAAGCGTGCCGGTCGTCGCAAGCTGCTGATCCTCAGGTCCGACCTCGATCGGATGCTCGAAGACACCCGGCGCGAAAGCCCTCCGGGCGGGTATCTCCCCCAGACTCCCGGAGGCTACCCGCAGCATCGCCCGCCGCCGCTGTCACGACGGCAGCTCTCGACCGCTGACATCCACGGCCGGCAGGCCGAGCCCGGAGAGATGGAGCAGATCATCGCCGGGATCCAGCAGGCAGATGAAATTTGGGCTACGGCCCAGGCAGCCAGTGAGAACGCGCCCCCTGATCCAGGGTTCGCCCTGCGTGTGCGCGTGCTGGCGGACGCATGCGAGCAACAGGCGAACTGGCTCCTCACCGCCGCCCAGACCCGCGGCTTTGAGTGGACACCACTCCCAGACCGACGCGGCGTGGTGATCTCACACGAGCTGCGGCCCGGCGCCAACAGGCCAGGGCCGCCCGAGCTTTGGGACGAGTTCGACCGCGCCGTGCAACGGCTCGGGATCGCGATGGAGGGCCGGCTGATGTACAGCGTCGCGTGGGCCTACCGCAGCCTCGCCGAGGTGATGCACACGATCGCTGACGCGCTGCTCGATGAGGAAGACTACGGTGAGGGGCAGCGGCCGTGAGCTTCCGTGAGTGGTCCGCAACCTGGTCCGCGTTCTACAGAACGGCGTTACGCAGAACGCGGACCAGGTGTGAGCGCCGTCCGCCCCGCCAGCACTGGGATCGGCCGCACATGCGGCGCTCTTTGTGGCATCCGACTACCCGCTCCCCACATATAAGTACACAGCGTGGGGTTCGGGTAGTCGGATGCCAGTCGAGTCCAGTGGGTCAGGCTGCATGTGGGCGGGGCGGACGGCAGTCAGTCCAGAAGCCAGGACATGGTCAGTGATGATCGATAAACAGGTATTGCCAGGACCGGGAACAGTGAGGGTCGGGCGGTTCATCGGAAGGCTGGGTGTCGTCTCAATGCCAGCGATCGCGGTGGGATTGGACCTCGATGAGCGAGTTGTACGCAGGCATGTCGCGAAACTCGAGAAAGCGGGATGGCTGGTTCGGGCTCCCTTGCTGTGGAGCCAGGGATCGATGGCATGGCTGACGGCGGCGGGTAGCGACGCGATGGGCCTCGAAGCGTTACGGCCGATCAAGTCACCGCCCAACTCCACAGCGATCCGCCACGGCATCCGCGTCGGCTGGACCGCAGCCCGGATGGAACGCCGCGGGCGACCATGGATCTCAGCTCGGGAGATGGACGTCGACCGTGACCGATGGGCCGTTCGCGCACGCTGTGACCGAGGCATCACCCGACAACTCCCGGACCTCGCCATCTGGGTCGAGCCGTACAAGCTGCCCTGCGCGGTCATCGTCGAAAGCGGCACCCGCCGCGACGATCGCCAGAAGATGATCCTCGAAGGCTGGCGCGACGCGATCCGCAACGGCCGCTACGCCCGCGTGCAATACGACTGCTCAAACCGGTCCGGCGCCGCACACATCCGCCAGCTCGCCAAGCAGGTCCGACTCAGCGCATCAACATTCAGCGCGATCGTTCAACCGACCGCAGACCAGATCACCGCCCTCCCCCCCGCCCCCGCCGATCACGAGGCGTCCGTCAGCAAGGCCAGGACCGCTGAAGTCACCCGGCTGCACGACGAGCAGACGAAGATCGCGGCCGTCGGCGTGCCGCAGGCCGCAGCGCCCACGGCGGTAAGACCGCCCGAGCCGCCGCCACCGCCCGAGCCTGAGCCAGAAGCCACCGAGGCAGCCGCCGCACGTGAGGAATTCATCCGCGAACTACTCCACGGACCAGCCAAACCCCAACGCCGCTGGCGACGGCGAGACTGACACACAGGCCCCCAGCGAAACGTCGGATTCGATCTGCCGGGCGCGCGGCCGGGTGAAGTCGCGTCTCGGGTCAGCCGGCGTTCGGCGGGGAGGTCAGCCCGGCTCGCCGGCGTACGGTGCGGTCGACGATCGGCGCGAGCAGCGCAAGCGTGACGATCACGGCAGCGATCACGATGAACTTGGGTGAGGTTGGGTGGGCGATCGAGCCGCCGAGCGCAACGAGCAGGTAGGCGTTAGGCAGGATCCCGACGGCGGTTACGATCACGTAGTCGCGTGCCCGGATCGTGGTCGCGCCGGCGGCGTAGTTGATGGTGGTGAATGGCATGCCGGGGATCAGGCGGCTGTATAGCAACGCGAGGGGACCGCGGCGTTTGATCCACTGATCGAGGCGCTTGACCCACGGGGCGATCCGCTGACGCCAGCGGTCGGGTAGCCGGGTACCTGTCCTGTCGCCGGCGTGCCGGACGTGGTGGCCGATCCAGAATGCGAGCGTGGCGCCGATCATCATCGCCAGCCAGGCGAGCAGGGTGCCGGCGGCGGTTCCGAACAGTGCGCCGGCGACGATCGCGCCGACAGATCGCGGGAGCAGCAGCAGGGTCATCGCAATCTCGACGACGAGGAACACGAGTGGCGCGGCGATGCCGGCGCCGGCGATCAGGTGGTGGATCTGGTGTGCCATGCGAGTGCGAACGATCCGATTGACGCGGCGCTGGTCAGTCCCGCGCCTGTCCACCGTGAGAAGGGCGCGATCGCGAGACCCGTGAGCAGGACCGGCGCGAGCCGGCGGGTGGCTCCGAAAGCGTCTGTCGCGGGGCGCCGGCCGGTGCGAAGGTAGCTGGCCGATACGACCACCACGGGAATTGCATTGCGTGCTGCGACGAGCCGGGCGACGCTGGTCGGTAGCCATCCGGCTCGCCGCGCTACGCGGGCTGCTGCCGCGCCGGTCAGGGCGTCGGCGACTGTGTCGAGGTCACGTCCGAGGCGGGTCGGGCCGGCGTGGCGTGCGAGGATGCCGTCGAGCGCGTCCGAGGCGCCCGCGAGGGCGAGCAGCGTGGCGAACGTCGGAGCGCTCCTGTGCTCGGGATCTCCCTGGCCCTCCAGGAACGGCACCAGCGCGATCCGGGTCAGTGTGAGCGCGTCGGCTGTGCCGAGCTGGTCGCGCCGTTCGCCGCCGGGTCCCTCGAGCATCCCGAGGTGCCAGTCGAGCATCGCCGCGGTCGTGAGCCACCACAGCGTGAACCGCGATGCGCGCGGGCTCGCGATGCGTGGCCACGCGCAGACTGTCATGCCGATTCCCAGGCCTGCGGCCGACCAGATCCGCGACTGGCTCACGAGCTCGGGCTTGCTGTCCCGGGCCTCCTTCGCACGCCGGAATGAGGCGCGTAGGAAGTGCCGCCATGCTCCTGGGCGGAACTGGCCGGCGCGCAGCGCGTCGAGCTCGGCAGCGGCCCACTGCTCGCCGTCGGTCATCGTGCGGTCAGCCGGAGAGCGGCTAGCAAGACCCGGATGAGCGCTCGCACCCGCGGCGTGGAGTAGCGGGCGGTGAGGTAGCCATCGGCGGCACGTGCCGGGCCCTCGGCGAGGGTGGGGTAGGCGTGCACGGTTCGCGAGACAGCGCCGATCTTCTCACCTTGCGTCACCCATGCGGTGAGCTCGGCGATCGCGTCGCCGCCGCCGGGCGCGGCGACGGTCGCGCCTACCAATCGGCCGCGCGGATCGCCGACGAGCTTCGCGAACCCGTACGCCTCCCCGGCGGTGATCGCACGGTCGAGCTCGTGGTAGTCGAACTCCGCGATAATCACGCGATCGCCCCACCGCTCACGCGCTTCCGACTCGGTCAGACCGACGTGAGCGACTTCGGGATCGGTGAAAGTCACCCAGGGCAGCGTGTGCGAGATCTTGGTGCGGGTGTGAAACAGCGCGTTCGGGGTCGCGACCCGCGCGTGGTGGGCAGCGACGTGCGTGAAGGACAGCAGGCCGGTGACGTCGCCTGCCGCGTAGATGCCGCGCGCGGTCGCCCTCAGCCGGGTATCGACGACGATCGCGCCGCGGTCGTCGACGCGGACGCCGACGCTATCGAGTCCGAGGTCACCGGTTCGCGGGGAGCGGCCGGTTGTGACGAGGATCCGGTCAAAGGGAACCGTTTCGGGCCCGTCGGGGCCGTCGAGCACGAGCTCGTGGCCACCATCGGGCGTCTTCCGGACGTCGCTCGCGCGCCACCGGGTCCGGACATCGACCCCGTCATTCCTCAGCCGCGATGCGATCAGCTCACTCGCTTGAGGGTCCTCGCGCGCCAGGAGCCGGTCGGCGATCTCGACGAGCGTGACCCGCGACCCCAGACGGGCGAATGCCTGCCCGAGCTCGCAACCGATCGGCCCGCCACCCAGAACCGCGAGGCGTGGTGGCAGCTCACGCAGGTCCCAGATGCTGTCGGTGCTCAGCGGGTCGGCGTCGGCGAGTCCGGGGATCGGCGGCGCCGTCGGCTGTGCGCCCGTGGCGATGATCGCGGCGCGGAACCGCAGCTCACGCCCATCCGCGATGATCGTGCCGGGTCCGGCGAACCGGCCGTCGGCGTGGATGACCTCGACGCCGGCAGCGCGCAGGCGCTCCGGCGAGTCCTGCGGCTCGATCGTGCGGATCGCGCCCCACACGCGCTCCATCACGCGCTCGAAGTCGATCTCGGGCTCGACGGGTGCGAGACCGACGGCGTCGGCGTGACGCATCCGGTGCGCGAGGCCGGCGGCGGCGATCAGGCTCTTTGACGGTATGCACCCGGTCCACAGGCAGTCCCCGCCGGTGCGCTCGCGCTCGATCAACGCTACGCGCGCGCCGACGCTCGCGGCGATCATGGAGCACACCAGCCCGCCGGTTCCGCCGCCGAGCACGACAAGGTCATATCGGCGGCTCACGCGGCCTGCGTGCTCCATTCGGGTCCGCCCACGCTGGAGCCCGCGTGGGTCATCGGGCTGCCGGCGTCCTGGCGAGCGGCAGGACTGTCTTGAGTCGAGCGTTCTCCTGCGGATCAAGGACCGAGTGCTGCACGCACGCCGGGATTAGGCGATCCTCGTCGGGGTGGGCCATCGCATACGAGCATGCCTGCAGCCGCTCCTGAGCGGCGAGGACGGCCGGCTCGGTGCTGGTCTCGCCACGCTGAAGCGCGTCCCACGCCGGGCCGACCACGTCGGCGTCCATGAACGCGTGCACCACGAATGTCACCCCGCGCGGACGGCCGGTCAACAGACCGCGCAGGCCGGCGCGACGGACGAATCGGCCGGCCCAACGGATAACAGGCGCAACGATCCGCGGGTTGCCTGCAACGACCCGTGTCGCTGCGATCGCAAGCACCGCGGGCGCGCGGTCGAAATCCATCCCGCCGAACGCATCCAGGAAAACGTCACGGACGTTCAGATCGCGCGGGTCCTCGTCGTCAAGCAGCGGCGTCCAGCGACCGCCGGCGAGCACCCCGTACGCGGAGCGGTTGCAGCGCACATCGCCCATCTGCAGATGGCGCCATGGCAGCCGGGTGCCGACGCCGCGCTCGATCTCGGCCCACACGGCATCGATCGTGACGGCGTGGAAGTCCTCGCGCCAGCGCTTCGGGTTCCCGACGTACGCAGCCGGTTGGAAGGACAGCATCCCGAACCCCATCCCGAGGCATACACTCGCGACCTCGGCGACCTGGTCCAGGTTGCGCGGGGTGACGGTCATGTTGTGAGCCAGGTCGTAGCGGACGCCGTGCTCGCGCTCAAGGCGTTCGAACTGCTCGACGAACCGTTGCCGGTAAGGGTGCAACTCGGCCTCGGTCCCCGGTCGCGGGATGCCCTTGCGGCCGAGCATCAGCGAGTCGAAGTGGCCGGCGAACCGCAAAAAGTCGAACCGCCGCCGGCCGTCGGGGCCGAGCGCGAGCCGCTCGAGGTACTCGTAGTCGAAATCGCCGTGCGTCATGCTCATCGGCTTACGGCCGTGGCGGTGCATCGCCTGCAGAGCGGCCGCGTGGTCTTCGGGTGCCAGGAGCGTGACCTCACCACCGATCAGCTGCGCGTGCTGGCCCGTGCCGCGCACTGACCGCAGGTAACCCATCTGGGTGTCGACCTGCGCGAGTGTGTGCTCACCGTCGGTGCGGACGCTGTTCGCCTCACGTGCGTGATAGCAGGGGGTGCATGACAGATCGCAGCGCGGGAACACGCCATGGGTTCCCTCGCAGCCGGCGGTGCGCCGGCCGAGCAGCTGCGCCGGGGTGCGGACTTGGTCAGGCAGCTCTTGCCAGCGGCGCCGAAGCGCCTCCGTCGTGTCGGGGTGCTGGGGTCGGGTCGCGACCGACAGGCCGCGGGCGGCGCTGAGGATCCGGGCGATCACGGGCGCAGGGGTTGATCAGGGGCGCGACCGGAGTTCGGGGCGACGACGACCTCCCAGGCACCGCATCCACGCAGCCGTTCGGCGAACCGCGCAGAGAACAGGCGCCCGAGCCCCGTCGGCTGCTCGGGCAGCACGATCACGCCGGCCGCGCACCGCTCGGCCGCCTGCGCCGTCGCCGGCAACAGCTCACCGTAGCTCGGCACATATTGGACATCTCCGGACTCGCCGACGAGCCTGGCCGCTTCGGCCAGTTCCTCGCTTGCTACCGACCGCATCTGGTGGTTCCATAGCGCGGCGCTCTGGCGGCAGCGAGCGCACCCGGTGACCGGCGCACGTGGCACGACCGCCGTCACGATCAGCCTGGACCCGGAAGCGCGGGCAACACTGATCGCGTGGCGCAGCGCGGCGTGACCCCGCTTGGATGGCTCATAGCTGACCAACACCCGTCGCGGCGGTCGGCTCGTAACGGGCCGCGGAGGGTGGTCTGGGGCGATGGTCTTACTCACTGCTGCGCCGTTCGCTTGACCTTGACGCCGTGCCAGAACGCGACGTGGTCCTTGATCTGCGAAGCCGCGTGGCTTGGCTGCGGGTAGTACCAGCCGGCAGCCTTGTTGCGCTCGCCGTCGATAACGATGTCGTAGTAGCTCGCGGTTCCCTTCCACGGGCAGGCGGTGCGCTTGCTGGTGGACTCGAGGTATTCGGTGTTGACGTCGTCGGGCGGGAAGTAGTGGTTGCCTTCGATCACGACGGTGCGGTCGCTCTCGGCGATCACAACGCCGTTCCAGACGGCCTGGACGGGTCCAGTGCCGGCCTGGGGGTCGGCGCTGACGAATTGCCGCAGTTTCTCGGTGAGCGTGCTCATGGTCGTCTCCAAAGGGTGGGTTACTGAATCTGACTCTCCTCTCGAGGAAAAGGATTCGCGGTTTTCCGTGACGTGAGACTGAATCCTCTGGCCGGCGTACGGCGTCAAAGAATTCGATGACTCGAATTGCCGCGTTCGGTGGTCCTAACGCAAACCAGTATGCGCTCGAGGCGACGCTCGCTGACGCCCACGCGCGCGGGTGTGAGCGAGCGTTCTGCCTCGGCGACCTCGGTGGGTTCGGCGCCGGGTGCGATCAGATCTGGCCGCTGCTGCTCGACGAGCAGGTCGAGTGCATTGCCGGCAATTACGACGTCGCGATCGGCCGCGGCGATCCGGACTGCGGCTGCGGGTATGCCGACGAGCGCGATAACCAATTCGCCCAGATCATCTACGACTACACGCTCGCGAACACCAGCGACGAGTTCGCGGCCTGGATGCACGGGTTACCGCTCGAGCATCGCGAGCAGATCGACGGCGTGGACGTGCACATGGTCCACGGCTCGCCGCTGGCGATCAACGACTTCCTGTGGGAGTCGCTCGAGGACGATGAGCTCCGGATGCGGACCCGCGCCAGCGGCGCGGACGTGCTGCTGTGCACCCACACCGGGATCCCGTGGCAGCGGCGACTCGATGGCATGCTCGTGGTCAACGTCGGCGTGATCGGTCGGCCGGCCAACGACGGACGGCGTGAGACGTGGTACGCGATCCTTGACGTCGACCACGGCCACGCGCGCGCCGAGCTCGTGCGGGTCAGCTACGACTGGCGCGCGCAAGCCGCTTCGATGCGTGCTGCCGGGCTGCCGGAGGCGTTCGTGGAGACGATCGAGACCGGGTGGTGGACCACCTGTCTCGAGGTCGTTCCGCCGCGCGAGCGCTCCCGCGGACGGTTTCACATCTATCGAGAATCGCTCGCCGACCTCTCGACCCCAGACAGCGTCGGCTGGGCCGACTCGGTCGAGCTGCCCGACGAGGGACGGCCGGTCGTCGCGCTGTTCGGCACCGAGGCGTTCCCGGCGCGGCTGTGGCTGTACACGAATTTCCACTGCAACCTCGCGTGCGAGTACTGCGTAGTCGCATCCTCGCCGCGCGCGCGACGGCGATCACTCGGACTCGAGCGGTTCCGCGAACTGGTGGACGAGGCGACCGGCGAAGGATTTCGCGAGCTGTACATCACCGGCGGAGAGCCATTCCTCGAGCCTGAGATCGTCGCAATGCTCGAATTTGCGAGCGACCGGCTGCCGACCGTCGTACTGACCAACGCGATGCTGTTCACCGGACGGCGCCGGCGCGAACTCGCGCGACTCGCCGGGCGGGACGGCCTCGTGATCCAGACCTCGCTCGACGGTGCCAGGGCCTCGACGCACGAGGCCTGGCGGGGGGACGGCTCGTTCGATCGCGCGATGGACGGGATCGCCTACGCTCGCGAACTCGGGCTCGCGCTTCGGGTCGCGATGACCGAGACCCCGGAGAACCGTGACGAGGTGCAGGAGCTGCGGGCGCTGCTCGCTGAGCGTGGCGTCGTCGGCGATGACTTCGCGGTCCGTCCGCTCGTTGCCCGCGGTTTCGCGGCCGACGAGTCGACCGCGATCGAGGTCGACGAAGCTGTGATCGCACCCGAGCTGACCGTCACCGCCGACGGCGTTCACTGGCATCCGATCGGCGGCGATCTCGACTCCAGCCCCGACATGCTCGTCGCCGCCGGCAAGGTACCGCTCGCACAGGCCAAACAGCTGATCACCGAACGGTTCCTGTCCTTGCGACAGGCGGACGGGACCCTTCCGGCCGCGTTCAGGTGCGCGGTATGACCGGGATCCTGATCATGGCCAAAGCGCCTCGACCCGGCGAGACCAAGACCCGGCTCGAGCCGCTGCTCGGCCCCGACGGATGCGCGCGGCTCCAGACCGAGCTGATCCGCCACGCAACCGCATGGGCGACCCGCGCCACACGACACGCGTCACTCGCGTTCACACCCACCGACGCGCGAGCGCAGCTCGCCCAACTCGTGCCCCGCCGCCTACGGCTCTTCCCACAAACCAGCGGCGACCTCGGCGCCCGCCTGCGAGTCGCAACCGAGCTAGCGTTTCGCGGTCATCACGGCCCGCGGATCGTGATCGGGACCGACGCGCCTGAGCTCGGGGTCGTGCATCTGCAGTTCGCCGAGCAGGCCCTCGCGGCCGGTGCCGACGCGTGCCTGGTACCGGCCCTGGATGGCGGCTACGCGCTGATCGCGCTCACCCGCCCGACACCCGCGGCGTTCGACCTGCCGCCCGACGCGTGGGGAGGCCCCGATGTTCTGGCGCTGACGATGACGGCGCTCGGCGCGGCCGGGTGCACGACCGTACTGCTTGACCCCGTCCGCGATCTCGACACCCCCGCCGACGCCTGTCACATCGCCGCTGACCCGCGTTGCCCGGAGGCGGTCAGGCGCGCCCTGTGTGATCCGAGCCCGAAATGACCGACCGCGTGGTGGTCTCGATCGTCGTGCCGGTCCTCGAGGAGGAGGCGATCATCGTGCGCCTGCTCGATCACCTTGCCGAGCTGCCCGGGCGGTGGGAGGTGATCGTCGTGGATGGCGGGTCCAGCGACCTGACGCGGACGCTCGCCGCGGCGCATCACACCCGGCCGGTGCTGCTCGATGATCCGCGCGGTCGCGCGAATCAGATCAACACCGGCGCCGCCGAGGCCCACGGTGACGTCCTGCTGTTTCTGCATGCCGACACACGCCTGCCAAATGACGCGCACGCGAGCGTGTCCGGCGCGCTCACCGACCCGAGGGTGATCGGCGGCAATTTCGCGCTGCGGTTCGACGGCGGCGATCGGTTCTCGCGGGTCCTTGGTGCTTGGTATGCGCTGCAGCGTCACACCGGCGTGTACTACGGCGACTCAGCGATCTGGCTGCGCGCCCCCGAGTTCGAACGCCTCGGCGGCTTCCGGCCGCTGGCGATCATGGAGGACTACGACCTTGTTCGCCGCCTCGAGCGCGCCGGGCGGACCGTCTGTCTTCCCGGTCCGGCGCTCACCTCGTCGCGACGCTGGCAGCGCCACGGGCTGACGCGCACGATCGCCAGCTGGGTGGCGATCCGGTGGCTGTACCTCGCCGGCGTCTCGCCGGAGCGCCTCGCCCGCCTCTACCCCCGCATTCGCTGAAACCCCGAAGGAGACGCATGTCAGACCGACTCGACCGATCCCCCTGGAGGCCGATCCACCGCCAGATCGCCGGGGCGCTCGGGATCGGCTGGGCGCTTGACTCCTTCGAGGTGCAGATCATCGGCAGCCTGATCCCGTCGATCGCCGCGGACTTCCACCTGTCCAAGAACCAGCAGATCTCCGTGTTCGTGATCTGGTTCGCCGGACTCGGGATCGGCTCGACCTTGTTCGGCTACCTCGCCGACCGCTTCGGCCGCCGGCGGATGTTCGTCGCCACCCTACTGCTCTACTCCCTGGCGGCAGTCGCGACCGCCGCGTCCCCCAGCTTCGGCGTGTTCATGGTCTTCCGGTTCCTCACCGGGCTTGGGGTCGGTGGTGAGTACTCAGCGGTCGCGTCGGCGATCTCGGAATTCATGCCCGCTCGCGTCCGTGGTCGCTCCAACGCATTCGTGATGAACTTCTGGTCGGTCGGAGGGATCGTCGCCGGGCTGGTGTCGATCCTGTTCGTCTCAACGCTGCTCGGCGGCAGCGGCTGGCGCTTCGCGTTGCTGATCGGCGCGCTCAGCGCCGGCTATGGCCTCTACGCCCGGCGCCTCGTGCCCGAGTCGCCGCGGTGGCTGGCCTCCCAGGGCCGCCTGGATGAAGCCAACGCCGTGATCGAGCAGGTCACGGGTCTGCGCCGCGAGCGCGTCGAGTACCTAACCCAGGAGCTGAACACCTCGGTGCTCGCCCAGCTGCGCGAGCTGTGGCGCAACCACCGCGGTCGGCTCGTCCTCGGGATGACCCTCGACTTCTCCGAGGCGGCCGGCTACTACGGCCTGTTCTCCTTCATCCCCGTGTTTGTGTTGACCAAGGGGGTGGTCGATGTCGGTGCCGGCACAGTCCCTTACTACTACGTGATCGCCAACCTCGGCGCGCTCGCTGGCGGGCTGCTCGTCAGCTCGACCATCGACCGCGTCGGCCGCAAACCCACCGTGTTCTGGGGCTACGTCGCCGCGGCCGGCTCATGCCTGGTGGTTGCAGGCGCCGCGAACACCGGGTCGCCGGCCCTCACCCTCGGGGCGTTCACCGTCGCGGTGTTCTTCGCCACGACGGCCTGGGTCTCGGCCTACCCGACGTTCACCGAGCTGTTCCCCACTCACCTGCGCGCCACCGGGGTCGGCGCGAGCGTCGGGGTTGGCCGCATCGGCGCGATTCTCGGCGCGGTCTTGCTCGCACAGACGGCCTCCACTTTCGGGATCTGGAGCGCGTTCGCGATCCTCGCTGGCCTCTGGACGATCGGCGCGATCGCTGCCGGGATCTGGTGGCTGCTCGGGATTGAAGCCCGCGGAATGAGCCTCGAGGCGATCGCGCAGACCTGACGGCCGGCTCACGGTCCGGGCCGACGGGCGAGCACGCAGATCGACGGGTACCCGAGCAGACTCCAGCGCTCCTTCGCGATGTCGAAGCCTGCCCGCTCGAGCGCTGGGCGCGTATCGAGGGCGCGCAGGCCCCCGTACCGGTTCGGGTGGCGCGCTGCGAGCCGGTCGAGCGCGAGCGCAAGCGTGCGCCCCGGACCGCGGGCCGGTATCCCGGGTGTCACCACGACAAGCCGGCCTCCGGGGCGCAACACTCGGCGCAGCTCCGCGAGCGCGGCCGCTACATCGGCGTCCGCGAGAACATGCAGCACGTAGCAGGCCGTCGCGGCGTCAAACTCCGCGGCACCGAACGGTAGGCAGCGCGCGTCCCCGATCTGGACCGACCAGCCGGCCGGCAGCTGCGAGACGCGGGCGAGCATCGCCTCCGACGTATCGACGCCGACGACCTCGCCCGGGCGCGCCGGGCCTCGCGCGAGCTGGCGCAGAACCTCACCCGTACCGGTCCCGACATCGAGCGCCCGCTCGCCGCCTCTCCCAGCAAGCAGCTCCACGGCAGCGCGAACCGCGGCCCGCTCAAACCACAGCTGGCGGTCGTAGTGGACGCTAACTCGATCCCAGACGTACTGCGGGACACCGTCGCCGGACACGCTGGGCGAAGGTCTCATGGACGTGCCCGAGGTGCCCACGTCCGCAGCGCCTGCCGCCGTTTCTGGAGCACGACTCTCGCGCCTGCGGCCGGGACGAGCGCTGTGCCGTAGAGCTTCGGCCGCTCGGGGCTGGGATTGGCGGGCCCAAGCTCGAACCGCTCGATGATCTGGGGGATGATCTCGCGGAGCTCGAGCAGCGCCAGCGACGCGCCGAGGCAGCGCCGGTCACCGCCGCCGAACGGGAGCCATGTGTGCGGGTCGGGGCGGCCAGCGAGGAATCTGGCTGGCTCGAAGCGGTCCGGGTCGGGCTGGGCGCCGTGACGATGGATCAGCGGGGGAGGGATCAGCAGCAGCGTCCCCGTCGGCACGTCGCATCCGGCCAACGAAACTGGCCCCGAGGTCTGACGGACGATGTCGACGAGCGGGCGGCGCAGGCGCAGCGTCTCCCAGATCACCCCATCCCAGAGTGGTCGCGCCGCTCCGCGTCGCTCGTCCGCTAGGGCGTTGGCCACCTCGGGTGCGCGTGCGAGCTGGTCGATCGCCCACGCCAGTGCCGTCGCTGTGGTCTCATGCGCGGCGAGCAGCAACGCGAACACCTCGTCGGCACTGAGACTCTCGAGAGCGGTCGAAGCGTCATCGGCCGTCGCGGCTGTCGGGCGGCGCATCACCTCGGCGAGTCCCCGCGCGAACTCGCGACGGCGGCGCTCCGCCGCGGCCTGCGGGCTCGCGGGTCCCAGCGCGCGCAGCGCCTGGATACTGGTAAGCATCGGATACAGGGACAGTGCGCGGGTGAGGTGGCGCTCGAGTTCTTGCACGTGGGCGTGATCCTCCAGTCCGAGGATCAGCCGCGCGGCGATGCATAGCGCGAGAGAGCGTGTGCGGGGCAGCACGGCAAACGGCCTCTCCACCGGCCAATGATCGATCTCCCAGGCCGCGATCTCGCGGATCGCGGGTGTGATCGCGTCCAGAGCGTCGCCGTGAAAGAGCGGCGTCAGGAGTCGTCGGCGGGCATGGTGCGCGTCGCCGTCGAGCGTGAGCACCGTGTTCTTGGGCAGGATGGGAAGGATCCGGCGGTTGGCGGCGCCAGCCAGGTAGGTGCCCGCCGGCGCGTGCAGGATCTCGTGCGCGAGATCGGGTGAACCGACGACGAGCAGCCGTCCACCGAGCAGGCTTCGCAGCGGAAACGGATCGCCGCGAGATTGCTGGAGGCGCGCGAATGTCCGCAGCGGCCGGCGTTGAAACGCGATCGTATCCGACAGCCCCGAACGCCGGGAGCCTCCGCGAACGGGACATCCCGGATCGATCTCGGCGCGCGGTTGCACGGTCAGCCGGGCCGCACGTCGACGCCGTTCCAGAACGCGACACGGTTCTTGATCTTGCGGATCCAGGGGTAGGGGTGGCGGTAAGCCCAGGCAGCGTTCCGGTTGCGTTCACCGCCGACCTCGACGTGGTAGTAGCTCGCCAACCCCTTCCACGGGCACACTGACTTCATCGCGCTGCGGTGCAGGACGCCGGGCTCGACGCTCTCAAGCGGGAAGTAGTGATTGCCCTCGACGACGATCGTGTCGTCGCTCTCGGCGATCGTCACACCGTTCCAGATCGCCCTCATGCGCTGACTCCGGACGGTAGTCCCTGTGCGTGCAGCGTGGTCCCGCAGTCGGTCTCGTAGGCCTCGATGAACTTCAGCCACAGCTCGCTGCGGGTGGGGAACGGAGCGATCGCGTGCGCGAGCGTTGCGAGCGGCACCTCGGCGACGATCGCAATCGTCGCTGCCTGCAAGAAGTCGGCGACCTCGGGACCGACGAACGTGGCGCCGACAAGCACCTCGCGCTCGACGTCGACGACGAACCGGGTGGTGCCTGCCGCCCCGTGGCCGTAGAAGCTTCCGCCGGCGGTGCCCTCGGTCGGGAGGTCGAACGGCTCGACCGCGATGCCGTCGCGCAGGGCGGCGTCGAGCGTGACGCCGACGGCGGCGATCTGCGGATCGGTGAAGATCACGCGCGGGGCGCCGGGACCGTCGGTGATCGCTGCCGCGGGCTCGCCGAGGATGTGGTCGGCCGCGATCCGCGCCTGATACTTCCCCGAGTGGGTCAGCAACGAGCGGCCGTTGACGTCACCGATCGCGTACAGGCCGGGCGCGCCGATCACGCACAGATGCTCGTCCACCTCGATGTACCCACTTGCGAGCAGCCCGACCGTCTCCAGACCGAGCCCATCGGTCAGCGGCTTGCGGCCGATCGCGACCAGCAGCCGGTCGCCGGTGACCGATTCGCCGTTCTCGAGCGTGACGGTGATCTCGTCGCCGTCACGACTGACGGTGCTGGCACGGACGCCGGTATGCACCGTGACGCCGGCCTGCTCGAGTGCTTCGCGCAGTTGCTCGCCGACGAACGGTTCCTCTCGCGCCACGAGCCGGTCCATCGCCTCGATCACAGTCACACGCGACCCGAGCGACGCCCAGGCCTGCGCCATCTCAACACCGACCACGCCGCCGCCGAGCACAACCAGCCGCTCGGGAACCTCACGCGCCGTGGTTATCTCCCGGTTTGACCACGCTCCGACGCCGGCCAGGCCGGGAATCGGCGGGATCAGCGCACCGGTTCCGACCGCGATCACGACCGCGTCGCGGGCGATGAGCACGTCGTCGCCGACGCGTACCCGCCGCTCGCCGTCGAGTCGGGCATCGCCGCGGACCAGCTCGATGTTGCGGGCTGTGAGCCACGGCACCTGGTGTGCGTCGTCGAGGTTGTTGACGATCTCGTCACGCCGTGCCAGCACCGCGGCGACGTCCAGCTCGCGGGTCACCGCCTGCGCTGCTCCCGGGACCCGCGCGACCTCGCGCAGCAGCTCAGCCGGGCGCAGCAGCGCCTTGGACGGCATGCACGCGTAGAACGAGCACTCGCCCCCGACCAGGTCACGTTCGACGATCGCGACCTGCTTCCCGCCGCGCTCTGAGAGCCGCCCGGCGAGCACCTCACCGGCCGGACCAGCGCCCATCACCACGACATCAAAATCGCGTTCCATCGTCATCGCTCCAGTCGGTCAAACTCCGCGCCGCGCGTGTCGACGGCTATAGATAGGACAGGCGCGAACGACAAAACGATTCAGCTGAAGTGGCATGCGGCACGCGTGATCGCAGCGATGCCTGGAAGATGTGTGCGGATGTGCACAGTCAGGAGGGTCGGCCGTAAACCCAGCAGAGCCCGCGAAATCGCCGAAGACCCGCGATTCTGTCCTTCCCGTCAGACCCGTCGGCCAGCTCGCGGCAGGTCCGGCGGGGTCGCGAGCCGATTGGTGGGCCGGTGAGCGCCGATGACGAAGACCGGCTGGTCGCCCGCGCCCGCGGCGGTGATCAAGCGGCGTTCGGGGTGCTGGCCGAGCGTCACAGTCCTCAATTGCGCCGCGTGCTGTACCGCATCACCCGCGATCACGACGCGGCGCAGGACGCGCTGCAGGAGGCGCTGACCCGCGCCTGGCTGAACATCGACCGATTCGAGGGCCGGTCGCGCTTCTCCACGTGGCTGACCCGAATCGGTATCAACGAGGCCTACGACGCGCTCGGCCCAACGCGTCCGCAAACGCTCGAGCTCGACGATCAAGTCGGCGAACGCGTACCCGGTTGGGGCAACCAGCCCGACGCGATCTTCGAGTCGCGCGAGTTCCTCGCGGCGATCGACCACGCCCTCGGCCAGCTACCCCTCGACTACCGAACCGCTGTCACACTCCGCGACGTCGAGGGCCTATCAGCCGCTGAGGCCGCCGAGATCCTCGGGATCGGCGAGCGGGCGCTCAAGAGCCGGCTGCACCGCGGGCGGATGGCCCTGCGCGCCCAGCTCGACGGCTTCTTCCAGAGTGGCTACGTGAAGTAGCTACACGCGGGCGGGCGGCTCGCCGTGGGAGATCGGCAGATCACGCAACGCGCCGAGCCCCTCGATCGTACGCCGCAGGTTGCGCAGCATGCGACCGCAATTCGGGCACCAGTGCGTGTGCCGCGCCACGCCAGACGCCGCACGGGGCTCAAGCTCACCGTCGAGATAGTCGGACATCTGAGCACGCACCTCACGGCAGCGCTCGCGATGTCTCATCATCGGATTCCATGTCATACGGATCTAAGACGCCGCCCGTCGAGCAAAGGATTCACGAGTCATTCCGCACCGAGGACCAGTCACCAGAAGACGGTACCCGAACGAACGAACAACTCCGGTGAGCGAGGTTCTCTCCTCACCCAAGCCAACTTAGACGCTCTCACCGGCCTGTGATCGTCGACTACTGGGCGCCACAGCGCGGGTCGTGCCGCATCATCGCGCCCGCGATCGCAGAGCACAATGCCGATAACGATCGCGATCCTGATCGTCCGGCGCAGGTCGTGCCGCTGGACAGCGAACGAGACCGCCTCCCGGGGTAGGAGCCACGCGGCCCGCCTCGATCCGATCTCGCGGACGCCAAGGCCAGCCTAATTCTCGCCGCGAGCCCGGCTCGCCGCAGCGCGCACCGCCCCGAGCACAAGCGCGTCGGGCGGCGTCCCCTGTAGCCCCTGCTCAGTCCTGTATAGCCGGCACTTCAAGCCGAAGTCGTCGCGCTCCGCCGCCGCCGGCTCGACGTCGACGCCATCGACCCGCACCGTCGGCGAGCCGAGAAACCGTTCGGTGACCGCGGCATCGGGCGACTCCACACGTCGCAAGTCGACCTCGGCATCAACCTCAACCTGGGCCAGAAGCTCACGCAGCCGAGGCAAGAAGCGCGCATAACTAGGGCAACCAGCGAAATAGACCAGTTCGATTCGCATAACTAGACGGTTGGACGGAACGGCGCCGCAAAGGATTCACCTCCGCACGCTTTGGCGAGAGGATTCCGGACCCCAAGTGGTACAACGAAGTGGTACAACGGCCGCATCCGAACCGAGTCTACCGTTAGCGACAAAATGAAAAGCCCCGCAACACGAGGCTTTTCTTTAGGGTGAGCGACCGGATTCGAACCGGCGACCGCCTGGACCACAACCAGGAGCTCTACCAACTGAGCTACGCCCACCACGGGGCTATTGAATCTAACAGCGCCCGGGGGTTACGAGCGCTGAGCCGCCGCGATGGCGCGCCGCAGGAGCGGCAGCGAGACGTTCAGATCCGGCTGCAGCAGGCTCACCAGGATGCCCGCCACGAGGGCGACGGCGCCGAAGATCTGCACGGGGCCGACCGGGTTGGAGAACGCAACCCAGCCAAGGAGCGCTCCCACGAGTGGCTCGAGATTCACGAACGCGCCCGCCAGCTGGGCCGCGACACGCGCCTGACCGTAGGCGAACAGCCAGAACGGCAGGACGGTGCCGGCGAGTGCCAGCGCCACGAACGCGAGCACCGGCCCAGAAGCTGCCGGTGCGTGGGGAAGGCCGCCGCCGAGCAGTGCAACCGGCAGCGAGATACCCGCTGCAGCGGCGAATTGGACTGCCGTCACGGCAGCCGCATCACGTCCCTTCAGCAAACTCGGCTGCAAGGCGATGAAGATCCCTGACATGACCACCGAGCCGAACACGAGCATGTCGCCAGAGACGGTCGCGCCGCCACCACCACCCTTGGCGACGAGCATGATTCCGGCCAGCGCGACCACGTAGCCGAGCCATGTGAGCAGGGACGTGGTGCCTTTGCCAAGGCCTGCTGCCACGAGCGCAACAACGACCGGCAGCGCGCCCACGATGATGGCCGCGTGGCTGACGCTCGTGTGCTCGATGCCTGCGTTCTGCAGCAGCAGCACGGCGCCGTAGCCAAGCGCGCCGGAGCCGAGTACACGCGGCGTCAGCGCCTCGCGCAACCCGCGGCGCCCAAAGACAGCGAGGATCGGCGCCGCAACGAGGAACCGCATGGCGGAGAGCCAGCTCGGGTCGAGCCAGCGCAGCGAAAGCTTCGAGAGCGCGACCGTGACGCCCCAGAGGGAGCCGGCGGCGATCAGCGCGAGAATTGCGTCACGGTTCTTCATCACCACCGATACTGCCCAATCGGAGCTAATTTTCGGCTGATGATTTGATGCCTTGGCATATATACGATGTAATATTGCGTGTTATGGCGATCTCGCTTGATTTAATTGATCTGAGACTGCTCAACGAGCTGCAGCTCGACGCGGACCGCTCGAACGTCGAGCTCGCGCGGGTGATCGGGCTGTCGCCGGCGGCGACGCTGCATCGCGTACGGCGCCTGAAGTCCTCAGGCATCGTGCGCGCGATCGTCGCCCAGGTCGACGCGACCGTTGCCGGGTTTCCGCTGCACGTCTACCTGTTGGTGACCATCCAGCGCCACGACGACGCCGCGCATCGCAAGTTCACTGCGGCCGTCCATTCGATGCCAGAGGTGATCTCGGCCGACTGGGTGACGGGCGAGATCGACGCGATCCTGGTGGTCGTCGCGCGTGAGGTGGCGGAGCTCCAGCGCGTGATCGTGCGCCTGTCGACGCGTGGCGGCGCGGTTCGCGTCACGACGCTCCTGCGGCTCGAGGAGCTCAAACCCACGTCACCACTACCGCTGGAGACGGCCGGCGGCTGACGGCCGACGGCCCGATTAGTGGAACCCCCTGATAGCTGTCGCGATTTTCGGAACCCCTGGGATTGGGGTAATCTGAGGTGAGACCGTCGCGATTCTTGGGTTGGTTGATTACCATCCCGTTTGCCGGCGCGGTGGCCGGGCGGGATTTTGCGGCGGCCGGGTAGCCATGGCTGCCGACATTCCGGAGGATTGCATCGAGATGCCGCCGAGTCTGCCTGCCGAACCTCAAGATCCAATGGATCCACCCCACGACCGCTTCCACGCCGCGTTCGAGCAAGGCCTGCTCGCGGCCTGGATCTGCGATCTCGACGAGCGCTACACCGACGTCAACGATGCGCTCTGCAGGCTGCTGGATCGCCCCCGCGAGCTCCTGGTGGGCAGTCACGTGTCGGAGTTCACGCATCCGGACGAACGCGCCACGGAAGCCAAGGACGCCGGCGACATGCTGGCCGGCGAGCGCGACGGCGCCACGCGTGAGCAGCGCCTGCTCCGCGCCGACGGCAGGACGGTGTGGGTGCTGGCGGCGACACGGCTGATCCGCGACGCCGAAGGCGAACCGCTTTACTTCGTCGGCCAGGCGAGCGATCTGACCGATTACCACGCGCGTGAGCAGCGGCTGCGCCACCTCGCTGATCACGATCAGCTCACAGACCTACTCAACCGGCGCGGGTTCGGCCGCGAGCTGCGCCGCCACGTGAGCCGGCTGACTCGCTACGGCACCAGCGGCGCGCTGCTGATGCTCGACCTCGACAACTTCAAGGCCTACAACGACGCCCACGGCCATTCCGCCGGAGACAAGCTCCTTCAGGCGGTGAGCAGCGGGCTCAGCGGGCGGCTGCGCGGCGGCGACCTGATCGGACGCATCGGCGGTGACGAATTCGCCGTGCTGGTGCCGGAGGTGAGTGCGGAGCAGGCCGAGATGGTGGCCGCCGCGCTCGTCCAGTCGGTGCGCGAGCTCAGCCGACCCGGGGAGCCCGCGGTCACGATCAGCGTCGGCATCTTCGTCTTCGACGACGTCGAGCGCCTGTCCGAGGACCGCGCAATGGTGGGAGCCGATTTGGCGATGTATGCAGCCAAGCACGGCGGCCGCGACCGTCATGCGCCGTTTACCGCGCGCACACTCGAGGAGGCAGAGGCGATGCTGCGGGCCGCGCCGGTCGCACGCCCTCCCGACGCGGCCGGTACTAACGTTCCCAAGCACTAGCGACCGCGACCGAGCGGACAGCGGCGACGGCGTCCCGACCGATGCCGCAGCCTCGTCCCGACCGAGGAGAGGGTGAGCGAGCATGGCGATTGGTGAGACGGTGACCACACCGCTTGTGATCGACGGTGAGGAGCGCTCGACGGCGGAGAGCTTTGCCGTCCACGATCCGCACGACGGGTCGGTGATCGGCAGCGCAGCCAAGGCGACGACGCAAGATGCTCTGGACGCCGTTGCTGCCGCCGAGCGCGCCTGGCCGGCGTGGGCGGCGTTGTCCGCTGGCGAGCGGATCGATGTCTGCCTGAAGGCGCTCGAGACGTTGCCCAACGATCTGGCGGAGCGGGCCGAGGTGCTCTCGCGCGAGAACGGCAAGGTCCGCTTCGAGGCGGAGATCGATCTCATGGTGTTCGTCGGACGCTTCCACGGCGCCGCCGAGTACGCGCGCGAGCTCGACAAGGTCGAGACGATCGCCGGCCCGCCGTACAACACGACGATCCAGCATCTCCCCCAGGGCGTCGTGACGATCATCTATCCGTTCAACTGGCCGCTGGCGATCCTCGCGGCCAGCCTCCCGCACGCGCTGATGGCCGGCAACACGGTGATCGCGAAGCCGCCGCCGACGACGCCACTCTCATCGGTGCTGACGCTACGCCAGGTCGCGCGGATGCTGCCGGCGGGTGTGCTGAACGTCGTCACCGGTGATGACGCCACCCTCGGCCCCGTCGTCGTCGGCGACCCGCGCGTCAAGCACGTGTGCTTCACGGGCTCCACGGCCGGCGGCAAGCGCATCATGGAGATGGCCTCGAAGAACGTCACCAACGTGACGCTCGAACTGGGCGGCAACGACCCCGCGGTGATCCTCGACGACGCCGTTCTGGACGATGCCACGATCGCCAAGCTCGGGATGGCGACCTTCATGACGACCGGTCAGGTCTGCATGGCGGTGAAGCGACTCTACGTGCCCCGCGCCCGCTACCACGAGGCGGTCGAGGGACTCCGGGGCTTCATCGAAGCTCAGAGGATCGGTGACGGCCTCAACCCCGAGGTCACGATGGGACCGCTCAACATGGCTCGCCAGCGCGACTACGTGCAGCAGCTCCTCGCCGAATCGCGGGCCGGCGGCACTGAGGTGATCGACGGCGGCGAGTTCGTCGACGCCGACCCGAGCGAGGGCAATTACATGAAGCCCGCGCTCGTCCTCGATCCGTCGGCCGCCGAGCGGATCGTGACCGAGGAGCAGTTCGGCCCGGCCCTGCCGATCATTTCCTACGACACCGAAGAGGAGGCCGTGCGTCTCGCCAACGACACTTGGGCCGGGCTCTGCGCCTCGGTCTGGTCGGGCGACGACGAGCACGCGATGAGGATCGGCAGGCAGCTGCGCGCCGGCCACGTCTTCTTCAACAACCACAACGCGACGGCGGTCGACGAGCGCGCCATGTTTGGCGGCTTCAACCAGAGCGGCATCGGTCGTGAGCTCGG
>Ga0307374_10002225_pt1 | contig 34793 bp, 32 predicted proteins | sample OX3MG_FD_202532 | JGI IMG/M metagenome (GOLD analysis project Ga0307374, IMG submission 202532) | Soil microbial communities from Risofladan, Vaasa, Finland - OX-3 | ecosystem: Environmental > Terrestrial > Soil > Coastal area > Acid sulfate soil | place: Finland: Risofladan, Vaasa | collected... | reverse complement strand
CGCGCAACACTCGGGCGCGTAGCGCGAGATTTTGCTTGAGCGCTTCGATCGCGTTGTCGGCTTTGAACTCTTCCCAGAATCCCACGCCGGCGTTGATCAACAGCATCGCGACGATGATCACGAAGTCTTCCCAGTGACGGACGCTTGCCGAGAGAATCGCGGCGATCTCGATCATCCACGGGATAGGTCCCCAATAGAACGCCAGGAACCGTTTGAGCGGGCTGATTCTCCTTTCCTCGATCGCGTTGGGCCCGTAACGTTCGAGGCGGCGCGCAGCTTCATCCTGAGTCAGTCCGGAGTCGGGGTTCACAGCCAACCTGGCGACGACGTCCTGGATCGAATCCGAATCGGAAATCGTTTCGGCTACCGGTGGAACTTTATGCTGCGGGATGGTTGCCATTTGAAAAACCCCTGCTGACACTCCTTGGCCCCGCTATGCGAGAGACGGAAACATCTTCACATGGGGCTCGGACTCAGCGGTGCGTGCTGCCGCCAGCCATTCGATCGCGGCTCTGGTCTTCCGGCCGGAACCGCGGCTCGACGATCGGGTTGGAAGAGATACATGGCACCAACGTTGGGCCCGATCGTCTCGCGTCCGCTGAATAAACGTAAAGCCGCCGCTCACCTGATCGCATAGGCATTGGCCGGCGAGCCGACGCCGCCGGGAATGTAAAGGGGCGCCGACACCAGCATGAATTCGTATACCCCGTCGGTTGCGCATTCGCTCGCCAACTCGTCCAGGTCCCACAACTCACCCAATGGCATTCCCTGCAGGGCGATCAGCCTTCGATGCTGGAAGCCGGTTTTAGGCACCACCGGCAAGGCCTCGACCGCGGGATTATCGGCCGCAATGGCCGCGACCCGATGGTCCCACAACCAGGCCGCGGTCGCTTGCGTGGCATCGAGACCGGGGCATCGCAAACCGCCCGGATCGGGATGCAGCGTGCCGCGCATTTTCTCGCGCGTCGCGGGCGCCTGGAGCTTATGCCACGCCAGCCATCCGGTGCGCAGCAGCAGAATGTCCCCGGTCTGAAACTCGATCTTCTGCGCCCGTGCGATTTCCTCCAGCAGGCCGCCGTCGATCGAAAACTTCTCATTCACCGAAAAGGGCGTTGGCCGCGGCTGCATAAACCGCTCGACGTCGAGCAATATCCCGCGGCCAACGATTCCATGGCGCGCCCAATGCTCGATACCCAACTGGTGCTTCTCGTCGAGGTCCTTGTCCTGACGTCCGCCGTAGTAGCCGAATTCGCGAAAGCGGATATGCCGCAGGGAATCCCATTGCGACGAACCCTGCATCGCAAAGTTATCCAGATAGTCGTCGCGCCCGCCGCGGTCCACCTCGATATGATGCCGGTAGCCGCTGCGGGCCGGCATCTCATACAGCGCGAGCGGGTAATCGAGGGGCAGGCTCAGATTGATCACTTTGCCCGCGCGCACCAGTTTGCCGGCTTGTCTGACCTGGGCCGGGCCGAGCAAATTGACCGTGCCAACCTCGTCGGCTTGACCGAAAACGCCCCAGACATGTCTTTCTCCCGTACTTCCCACCAACGGAAGGTCGGAAAATTCCGGCAGCTCTTTCATGGTTTCATCTCCTTTAGGCTTCGCCCGATCCACCCCAATCCCACGACGATGATGGTGCTGATGATGATGCAACAATGCGCACCCGGATCCAAAGCGCGGCGGCGGCGATGCCCGGTCGGCCCGCGCGAGTCAGGCAAACGATTCGGAAGATTGGTAAGGTTGTAGCGTATATGCTCCTATGAACCCGTCACGCGGCCACACTGAGGAGGACAGGACAATAAACAAACTCGACCCCCGAAAAACGGCTTTGTTGATTATCAATATGACCAACGACCTGCTCGGATGGGAAGGCGTCCGACCGCTGGTGCCGCGGCTGCAAAGACTATTGGACCAGGCGCGAAAGTGCTCTGTCACAGTGGTCTTTTCATCCCTCGCCTTCTGCAACAACGGCGCCGACAGCGGCCAATTGGGAAAGTTCTGGGAGCCGATCGGCAAGGGAGAGGTGCTGGTCAAGGGAACCCGGGGCGTCGCCATACTGCCGGAACTGTCACCGGGAGCGGGCGAGACGGTGCTGGAGCGCAACCGCTACAGTGCCTTCTTCAATAGCGAACTCGACGGGATGCTGCGCGAAAAAGGGATCGAGACTCTCATCATCGGCGGCTACTCGACGAATTTCTGCTGCGACTCGACCGCGCGCGACGCCAACTTCAGGGATTACCACGTCATTGTGCTCGAGGACGGCACGGCGCCGATCGCATTGGAAGAAGCCGGCGGCCAGGCCATCAGTTCCGAGCAAGTGCAGAAGACCGTGCTGGCCAACCTGCGCCGGGGCTTCGCGCAGGTTGCGACCGTCGAAGAGGTCGTGCGCGCCATGGACGGAGCTTGATTCGTTTCGAGTTTCGAACCCTGTCGAGAGTTCCGGACCGATAAGGCGGCCCTGGCGATCGTCGATCCCCCGGAAAAATGGGCGCCCATGATACCCAACCTGCCGTACGAGCAAAGGCTCACTGGGCTATCGGCGCGCACGCGAATGCTCGGACTGCCCGGTCTATGCGTCCAGGGTGTTTTTCGCCGAAGGGATCGCCAGGCCCGAGGTTGCCGCGCCCAATTCGGTCACCCAGGTATGAAGGTACATCCCAATCGCCATCGCGACCACGAAGATAAAGACGGGAAGCGCGCCGGAAGCGAGCGCGGTGAGCGCGGGGCCGGGACAAAAGCCGCCGAGTCCCCAGCCCGCGCCAAACAAAGCGGCTCCCACAATCAGCTTGGCATCCAAATCGCTGCGCTTGGGCAGCGAAAAGTCCGGCGCCAACACCGGTGAAGTCATTTTTCTGCTCCGCCGGTACGCCACGAAGTAGACCGCGATCGCGCCCAGCATCACGAACGCCAGGCTAGCGTCCCAAGCGCCAAAAAAATCCAGAAAGTCGATCACCTTTACCGGCCGGGTCATCCCCGAGATTCCCAGACCGAGCGCGAACACCGTTCCCGAGACGAAGGAGGTCAGCAACCCTTTCATCATGAACCTCCCATCAGGTGGTTTACCAAATAAACCGTCAAGGCCCCGGTAAAGATAAAAGTCGCCGTGGCGACCAGCGAACGCGGCGAAAGGCGGCTTATGCCGCACACTCCGTGACCGCTGGTGCATCCGCTGCCGAGGCGGGTGCCGAATCCGACCAGGAGCCCCGCGATGGTCAGCAGTGGGAACGGGCGAATGAGGCCGAAGTCGAAAGCGCTCGGCAGCAAAATCCTGAGCAGGAGCCCGCCCGCGAGCAGGCCGCCCAGAAAGCAGATTCGCCAGAGCGTGTCGCCTCCGATGGGCTTGAGCACGCCGGCCAGGATGCCGCTGACGCCGGCGATCTTGCCGTCCAACAGCAGCATTGCCGACGCGCTCAGACCTATGAGGATGCCGCCGAACAGGGCGGCAAACGGGGTGAAATTATGCATCAGGGCTTTCTCCGCGTGTGGTAGCGTGGCCGATCCGCATCCAGGAGAGCGTGCGGTTCGTCCCGCCGATCGTCCGGATCCACCTCCGTCAATCGAATAGCATGTCAGCGCAGGCCAGCAGCTTTTGCGGATGCTCCAAAGCCGGAGAGTGGCCGCAGCGGCCGACTATCACGATATCCGCCCTGGGTATCAGCGCGCCCAGCGTCAGACTGTTTTTCGCCGCCGGAATCGGCAAATCCTCGCGGCCGTGCATCATGACGACATCGCAATCGAGCTTGCGCAGTTCCTGCGGCAACAGTACGGCTTGATCGATATACCGTTGCTTGCCGCCCGCGAACATCGAGCGGAAATATTCGCCGTAGCCGGGCGCCTGCAGTACCTGCATCCGGCTGTCGAGGAAAGCTTCCGTGATAAGGGACTTGTCACAGACCAGCCCCTCGGTAGTGCGGCGCAAATCCTCGCGGCTGGCCGGAAAACTCCAAGTCCAGTCGAGGTAGCGATTGAGCTTGAAGGCACCGCCCATCGCGCCGGTGGTGAGCACTTTGCGCACGCGGCGCTCGGCGCCCGCGAGCTTGAGTGCGAGCACCGCCGATAACGAATGAGCCACCACGCCCACGCTTTCGCCGGGCAGAAAACTCAGCATGTGCCGGGCCTGCCGCAGCCACAGATCGAGGTCGAAATAGGGCTCGCTGGTCTTGCGTCCGGATTTGCCGAAGCCAATCAGATCGACCGCCAGCACATCGTAGCGCTCCACCAGGCGGTCCAGGACCAGCCGCCAATTGCCCAGCGTGGAAGCCCCCGGACCCGACCCATGCAGCAGCAGAAGCGGAAACCCATGTCCGCCTCGCCAATAGTGCACGGGAAGGGATTCAAACTGGATATCGTATTCTTGCAACGGCATGTGCGTCAGTCAGAGTGCCACTTGGACCTTGCGCTTGTCCGGGGTATCGAGCGCGTCGGCGCGGCCCTTCAACCGCACGACCGCCTGTCGCAACAGGAACGACACCCTGCGGTCGAACTACTCCAGTCCTTCGCGATAGTCCAGTGAACGGTGAACGGTGAGGTGGCCGCCCGTGCGGAGCTTCGCCCCCCATTTTTTAGGCGAGCGCTTCTTCGTTTGAAGATTGCGAACGGCTCTGCTTCAATCCGCAAAGCGAAGGCGCGGCGGTCCTCCCTCAGAGGCGGCGCGACGGCCGCGGATCTTGAACCACGGCGGCGTGCGAAGCGTCGAGCTACGCATGCGAAGGCGGAAATCATAACACCAACCGTCACGCGCCGAGGCCGGACAGGAAACTGCGCGCCACGAACCGCCGATATGACGTGCAATGGCCCTTCCGCCGAGTCAGCAAGGAGAGGAGAAGCTGTGAGTTGCGCATTAGAGGCATTTGCCAGGATCGGTTGGCGGTTTGTTTTTCTTTCCCTGTTGAGCCTGGCGCTGTGCTGGCCCGCGGCCAGGGCGCAGGGGCAGGACATCAGCCGTGCCGACGTCGGCAAGTGGCTCGACAGCAACGCCGGCGCGAAGCCGGACTTCAAGGCGGGCGATGTGCTCGGCGCCGGGGATCTCGAGCGTCTGCGGCCATTCGTGCCGCCCGGCTACCTGGAGCAACTGAAATTTCCTTCCTTCAAGATGAAGATCGTCGCGGCCCGCAGCCATCAGCCGCGTCAGGATTACGTCAACTGCACGGAGCGATACCAACCCCAGGTGCGGCTCGGGGCCGACGGCACCTTGACCAATCACATCTGCGGACAGCCGTTTTCCAATGCCTCGCTGAATCCGTCCGACCCCGTCTCCGGCCTGAAGGCGGCCTGGAACTTCGAGTTGCGCTGGCAGAACTACGGGGAGTTCGACCTCACCACCGTATATGTGCCGATGTACTTTGGCGGAACCCACGACCTGACGAAGGACAATTCGCTCCAGATGCCGCCGGAGCAATGGCTGGCGGGAATGAACCTGCAAACCAAGCTTCCCGCCAACATCGGGCCGTATGTCCGGGGCGGCGGCACGGTACGACGGACGTTCAGCTCTTCGTATCAGCGGCTCTATTTCACCCATCTGGCCCAGGCCGCGGATAAGGGCGGAGTGCTCGACATACCCAACGCCAAGGCATTTTTCTGGAAGGAGTTCAGCGGTTTCATAACTCCCTACGATCTGCGCGGCCAGGTCTTCATCACGTATCGTTACAGCGACTTTCACCATGCCGACGACAGCTGGATCTACGACCCCACCAGTCGCCGGGTACGGCGCTTCTCGGCCGAGGAGAAGTCCGACTCCTTCCTGGGCACCGACGAGACCCTGAACGACTTCTACAGCTTTTCCGGTCACGTGCTGGACTGGAATTGGAAGTTCCTGGGCTGGAGGGACCTGGTGTCCGTAATGGATTCGGCGCACACCAACACACACACGTACGGTCCCAACGGCAACATTCCCGACGATGTATGGTCGCTGCGGCGCTTCGCCGTGGTCGAGCGCACGCCCAAGAACCCAGACATCCCGTATGGCGACGTCATCATGTTCTGGGACGCCCAGAACTGGACGCCGTGGATGGAACTGGCCTTCGATCATCACGCCAAGTTGTGGCGAGTATTCGTCTTCGAGTCGAACTGGAGCGAGGACTTAAAGCCCTGGAGCGAGATTAACCGCGGCACGCAGGTGACCATCGTTCAGGGCGGTCAGACGATCGACGTGCAAAATCATCGCTCCACGCTGTTCCTCACGTTTGGCCGCGGCTCGCCGGATGTCGTCACGAGCCGGGCCAACAAGTTGTTCGACCCCTCCAACCTGGAGCAGGTCCACCGCTGAGCGGAGGCCGGTTCGGTGAACTTGCGACTTCCATTACCGGTGTGGCTGAAGTAAAGCATGACTTTCGAAGGATCCGAGGGCGTAGCTGGTTGATATATCTTCCCGGGGCCAGGTTATGAACGTCGACCACGAGATAGTCGTGAACAGATTCGTTGCGGCGATCGGACAGTTACACGCGAGCGCAGATGAAACTCCGCTCCCCGCGATCGACGAAGGGGGCCGCGAGCCCTGGCCCCAAATCGCATTGTGGTGTCTCGCTTCGATAGCGCTCGTCGCGATCTGGCTGCTGGGGATTTTGAGCCTGGATTGGCTGGGGTGATTTCGTCGACCGTGCGCGACCCGGGCTCTGCGAAGCCGATAGCTTGACGTCGACCAGACCGGCCCTTATGGCCGCGCCGGCCACATCCGTCGTCAGTCCGTGGCGATCATTACAGGTCACCGGCTTTCGAGGTCACCGGCTTTCCGGATAACGGCCGCCTCTCCAGTTCGGCTCACCGGATCTCGCGCGCTTCGCTCGAGTGACCCCCACCTCGTGCCCCCGGAAGGCCGGCTGTCGAACCCTTGCGAGTGCGCCACGCGAATTCCGGAATCAGCGATGCAACACCTCGAGGTTGGCGGTGTCGTAGTGATTGTCGTACCACTTGAGATCGGACGTCACGTTCGGAAAGCCGTCGCCGAAGCCATTGATTATAGTGCCGCGGTTATTTTGAACGTCTATGCAGTTGACGGCCTGCCAGACCACGGTATCGACACCCCTATTGTACTTGCTCCAGGGCGGGGGAATCGATTCCGACCATTTCCATTGCCACTGAAAGATCTTCCAGAGTTTTTCCGAGCGGTCGAACGCCACGTGGAACGGGACGTAATAATTCTCGGGATCCACAAACATGATCGCGCTGCTGTACGGGTGACGCGGGCTTTTGGGGATCCGCTCCAGCACGAGCATCTTGCGGATTTCCCAGACCTCGTTGGGGACCATGCCATCGGGCCCATAAAGATGCACGGACTGCAGCTTCGGGTCGTCGACACAGAAAATGTATTTCCAGCCCAGGATCTTCCATGTCATATCGGGAATACGCCCGTTATACCCATAGAAGTCGTCCAGCGTGATGTCGGTGCCCAACAGCGAATCGGATTTGACCTCGGCGGAAATTCTCCGGACTCGGCGAAGGGTGGGCAGATAAGCCCAGGCGTCGTCGGCGCGAAATGGATCGTTGTAGCGGTAGATGATGAAAGAGGTGGCTCGGATGTCGAAGGGCGAATAGAATCCCGTCAATTCCTTGTACTGAATGTCCTGGGCGCCGGGCACCGGCAACGCACCGCCGTCGAGAGGAGCCAGGTGGCTGAATTGCATGTGCGCGTAATTGCTGAGCAGCACGCGCTGGAACGCTCCGCCTCCGCCGTAATAGGAGTGCGTGTCGGTGGGCAGGTGCCAGCCGGCCGGCGGATGATTGACGACGAAATTGCTCTCGGGGGCGGTAATATTGGGCGGAGTGTGCGACTTCGCGCCATTGAAGCGGACCCATATCCACGCGATGGCGTAGTCGGTGATCCCGTAATACATCCAATGCCAGTTGTAGTTCCATGCCGCCTTGAGGGCCGAAATCGGATCGCCCACCTTCAGTTCAGAATTCGGAAAAGGCTGACCGCACTTGTAGTTCGCCAGCGTGCCGTCGGGCTTGAGCCTGACTTGCGATTGATATTTCTCCGTGCACTGCATGTACGCTGGGGCCGGCGTATGAGGGGTATTAGCCACTATCGGAGCCCGGAATTCGGGGAAGTTCAGATATCTATAATAGCCCGGGATGATAAACGGCCTGAGCTTTGGCAAGTCCTTGGCGGTTACCACATCTCCAGGTTTGAAATCCGGTTTGGCGTCCATGTACTTTTGGAGCCATGCGGTGTAATCCGCACGCGTGACGGTCTGCTGTGGTTCGGCGGCATTTGCCCGCGTGCCCCACAGGCAAAGGGCCACTATCACTGCGAACCAACTGGCAAGATATGCTCGAGGACGTTTGCAACTGATCTTCGCATTTCTCACAGCCCTGCCCTCCTCGAAACGAGAATGCGCCCGCCTTAACGGGCGCCGCGAAAGTTGAGATTTCTATGCGGTTGCTCTTATCTAACGCGTCCGGGTATTACGCGCCTCGCGTAGCGGTGTCATCCATGATGACCCACCGAATCCGCGTTGGAGTGTTTCGAAAGGGAGACTCTCGCCGGCGCGCGCTTAAGTCAATACCTCAGGAGCGGTCCCTTCGCCTGCGAAGCGATACCCTGGCCGCACTATCCGGGCGAAATATCCGGCCGCGACGACAGCCGCCCGAGTTTCATTTCAGGGGCTTTGCGTCGATCAGGACGAAAGCCACCAGGCACGGCTTGCGCGAACGGTTTGACCAGGCATGATTGGTGCCGCGCTGGACCAGAATATCGCCGGCCTTCATCTTGGTTTCGCCGACGTCCATCAGCGCCCAGATCTCACCCGCAAGCACGATCGCGTAGTCGATGGATTGGGTCCGATGCATCATGGGATGCCGGCTCGCGCTCGCATCGTGCGCCAGCGCCTTCGCGCCGGACTTGCCCATGCTGGCGAACGCCTTCTCACGGTCGGCCGACTTGACCCAGGCCTTGTCCGGCGGAAATTCGACCACCCGCACCACCGTCCCGCGCTTCGGCGGCGCGAGCTGGACAGGCAGCCTGCATGGATCTTGCGCCTTGCGGTTATCGGCCGGCGCCGCGTCCGTGCTCCAGATTTCGGTCACGCCGAAGGTCGGGATACCCTGAAGGGTCATAACGTGGGGGGACGGCGCATCGGAGACGATCACCGAACGTGCCTTGGCGTCGTGGCCGGTAACGATGCGGCGAATTTTTCTTACCCGCGGCTTGAGGGCTTTGCTGCCGATGGGAGCCATGTTGCGCACCTCTCTGGACGAAACGGGCTGAGTCCCGATGTCGCAATGAGTGAGTACCGCGTTTCTATGATTGCGTGCAAATCGGCGGATAGCGTCCTGCCATGGCTGCGTTTGCCTGGCTCAGCGCCGCGACCGCGAGCGGCGACGCTTCCCTTTTTGCGGACCGCTTCAGCCCCTCCGATGGCATCGAGGCTCGCGCGGGCGCCTTTCATATGTCCGTCTGCGATCCGGCATCGTCGCCTTGCGGCGGCGCCCGAGCTGGAACTTCGTGGCGCCCAACCCTGGCTGCTGGTACAGTACGCCGTCCGATCGTCAGGGAGATTCGCGGGCGGGACATTCTCGGAAGGGATCAGAACCAGCTCGGGAGGGATCAGAACATGGAAAAGAGTTTCGAGGAGAAAGTTGAAGAACTCTGGAACCGCGAGCAAATCAAATCGCTCACCTACGCATACGGGGAATGCGTTCTGCGCCGTGACGCGGACGGCATGGCGCAGCTCTTCACCGGCGACGGCGCGGTGGACTTCAGCTACCTGGGCTGGGGAATTCACAAAGGGCACGAGGCGATCAAGAAGCTTTACGCGGGCACCTGGTCCTATCGGGTCAAGCCCTTCTTCACCAATCACTACATCGAATTCATCGATCGAACTCACGCCCGCGGATGGTGCTGGCTGGACAACCGCGGCGTGCGCAACGGAGAGAGTCTTATCGGTTGCGGCAAAATCTACGATGAGTACCAGCTTGCCGACGGCCACTGGCTATTCAGCTCGCGCCGAATAGTGCAGTTCTTCCTTGTTCCCGTGGGCCAGGGATGGGCAAAGGAACTCGAGGAACTGACCGAACTGGAACCGCGCTGGCATTAGTCCCTTCGGGGCGACCTAACGCTGACGCGCGACGCCTTTCGCGCGTGGCGCCGATCGCTAACGGCCCACCGGCGCGGCGGTCGCGGCGGCGAGGTAGCGCTCCACGTCTTCGGCCAGCAGCAGCCGTTCCTTCTGGAGCTCGGCCGCGGCGCGCGCGACGGCGTTGACGTAGTGCTCGTGGCTGGGATAGCGCTCTTCGAGCGAGAGCCTCGGGTCGCCTTTTGCAAGCCGTTCTTTGGCCGTGGCCGCGAACGGAATGTACGAACCCACCAGCATCAGCGCTCCCTGAGCGAAGCCCGCGCCCCGTATATTCCAGCCGGTCCGCGTACCCAGCGGCACGGCGACGTCGGGCAGGCGTATTCCCGCTATATCGTTGCCGTCCGCGTCGACCCTGGGCACCAGAACCACGTAGTCGTGGCCCGGGATCGGTCTGGGCGGCTGCCGGCTATGGTCCAGTTCGCACAATTCGTTGACCACGCCCGGGTAACTCACACCCGGAATATCGGGAAAGCCCTGCCCGGCTTTAGGTAGCGGGGGCACGAGCGTCGCGTCGCCGGAACGCGGGTATCGGCTTGCGGGCGGCGGTATTCCGCGGGTGGCCCATTCGTCCAGCGCCACCAGCAGCGCGCGGTTCAAGGCGCCATAGTTGAGTTTGTTCGGCGGATTGGCGGAGGGCTGAAAATAGATTTCGGCATGCCGGAACATCGCGGATCCGGCGTGTCCGGTGCCGGAGAACAAGTAGACACGGACCTCGTCAGGCAGCGCTATATCCGAACCACCTTCGTCGCTAACGACCAGGGAGCTTCGCCCCTGCCAAAACTCGGTGCTGGAGTCGACGTGCATGATCTTCGGACAGGTGCCGGAAGCCAGGCAGCGTTCCAGGATGCCGTCGGTCTTCCCGCTTATGGGATCGAAGCGCGTCGCGTAAGTGAAAGGAAACTGGTCTCCGGGAAACAGGCGGTCTTCATGCTGGCGGTGAAATCGGCCAGGTTGAGCGAAGGGAAAATTGAGAAAAATCCGCCGCGATCCCGCAATGCTCGCATACACCGCGTCGAAAACTTTGCGCCCGTCCAGCGACTCATTGAACCCCAAATGCAAAAACTCGCGCAGGAAGCGGCCGGGCTGCGAGCGCCCATAGGCGATGACGTGATCGATGGCAGGCCCGCCGGTGCCGAGGTTGAGCGGGTTGGGCCGGCCGCTGTCGTCGGCCGCGGCATAGCGCATGAACGCCACCAGGTCGCGCACGGCGGCGAACCCGAGGCCCATCACGATAGGGTCGCGGGCCGGGTAAATGAACTCGTATATGGCGCCCGCATCGAAGCCGGCGCTTGGAACGATCTCGATCCTGGTGGGCGAAAGATAGCGCCACTGCCGCGGCGGAACCGGCACGCGCGGGTCTTTCTCGTATTGCCGGACCGTAAGCGTCGCGCGGCCCTGATCCATCGAGCCCGCAGGGTAAGTAAGCGGCGCGATTGCCGGGCTGTTGCTATGGCCGAATATGATTTCCTCGCGAGCCGTTTCAACGATCGGAGTTCCATTGTCGGTCGCCACCGGGAAGCTCGCGAGCATGTGCCGCTCTTCCGGCGCAACGTCGCCCTGCCATGCGCCGAACAGGATCACGTACCCCTGCCGCATGAGAAACCCGTTGCCGGCGTCCTCGGCGCTCGCGGGATCGTTCGAGCCGAGCCCTTTGGGAGCATCGTTGATATCGACCAGGGCAAGTTTGTCGCCGCGATTGGGGGCGTCGTACAGGATGCGCCGGTTGCTCTTGCGGATGTCGACCGGTTTCAGCAGGCAGAAATCCACCCAGTATTCGACTCGACCCGCGGCGTTTAGGGGTGCGTTGCCCAGATTGACGATGTCGGCATTGAGCCGATGGGCTGGATCGACTTCGCCAAATACGCGGCCCACGATCTTCTCGTAGGGCCCGGCACTGCCGAATGACATCCCATCGAACACGCTTTCGACGCGGCTGATCTCTATTTTCACCAAGACACCTCGCGGCCGTTTCGATTACGAATAGCGATGCGCACCATAACATAAACGCCATGCGAACGTGGTAATCGCCGCCGCCCGCGCCGGGGCCGGCCCAATCCGTTTGCCGGGGGCTCTCAAGATTGTCATTGAATGTCGGACGGGGATGTGGTCTTATCCGGAAAATAATTCATCCGGCACTTGCGTGAGCGGAGGAGAAACGAAAATGGCGACTCCCAAGGTCATCGTCCAACTGTATCCAGTGCTGCCTGCCGAGGATCGCGCGGATCGTGAGCGCAAACGTCCGCTGGGGCGCAATCGCGAAGTTTATCACCGCGTGCTTCATGAATCGCTCGACCTGGTCAAAGAGATCGACCAGATGGGGGTCTGGGGAATCAGCACGATCGAGCACCATCTGCACTCCGAGGGTTACGAGGTAGGTCCCAATCCGGGCGTACTCAATGCGTGGTGGGCCGGGGTGGTAAAGAACGCCTACCTGGGCGCCTTGGGCTACGTGATGGCGACCCGCGATCCGATTCGGGTCGCCGAGGAAACGGCCATCCTCGACCACATGACCAATGGCCGCTTTTTCGTCGGTCTGACGCGCGGTTACCAGGCGCGCTGGACCAACATCCTGGGTCAGTTCATCGACGCCGTCGCGACGCTTTCGGACGGAAGTGCGGATGACGCAAAAAACCGCGCGCTCTTTGAAGAGCGCACCCTGATGCTGCTCAAATGCTGGGCGCAGGACTCGGTCGAGGATAATCAGCCCAATTACCAGATTCCCTATCCCTATGAGACCGGGGTGCGGGGTTATCCGGCGTGGAAGAGCGCGCAAACCGCGGGCGCCCCGGGCGAAGTCGGACCCGACGGCACTATCAGGCGAGTGAGCGTGGTGCCGAGTACCTACACGCGGCCGCATCCCCCGATCTTCGTCGCGATGAGCGGCAGCGCGGCCTCGATTCCCTTTCTGGCGCGCCATGGCTTTCGGCCGACCTACTTCACCAGCCTCGACAACGTGCTTCAGTTCGCGCGGCAGTATGTCGATGAAGCACGGGCCGCCGGACTGCCGTTCGCCCTCGGTGAACGCCAGAACATCGTGCGCTGGATCCATGTGGGCCGGAACGAACGCGAATTCCTCGACAGGTTGCTGCGCTACGACTACGAAATGTACGTGAACTTCTACACGGCGTTCTTTTCCAAACTGCCGCAGTTCACGGACCAGGCCGCCACCCTGCAGAGCATGCAGGACAGCGGCATTTTCATGGGCGGCACCGTCGAGCAGCTAAAACAGCAGTGGCGCCATATCTACGCCACCCTTCCCGCCGAATACATCACGCTCATCTGGCATTACGCGCAGGTCCCCAAGGAAGTAGTGCTCGAGGAACTAGACGTTTTCATGAACAAAGTGCTCCCCGAGCTCGACGCGCCGGCCGCAACCGAACATGCCGCCGAGGCTCATGCGCCGTGACCCCCAAGGCGGGTGATGCCGAGTCACTTCGATTCTCTCTCCGCAGGCGGGGAATTCGGCGCTGACTACCCTGACGTTCACCGTCGGCTGAGTTCATCCTGCGAGCGCCGGCCACCGCGGCTCATCGCCGGGGCTGCTGGAACAGGACACGGCGCATCACGGGAAACAGTTCGCGCTCCTCGCCGGCGATGAGATCGTCCAGGGTGGTGGCATAGACGCAAAGATTCCTCGCCTGCGCGCCGACCACCTCGTCGCTCCCTTTTTCGAACGAATGCGTGGCGATGAGATCGTGGAGCGCCTGAATCCGTTCGTGCTTTTCGCGTGCCCGGTCGACCAGATGGCGGGGAAAATCGGCCAGCGACTCGGCCCAGGGCAGTACGCTGCGCTCCTCCCGGCCGAGGTGGTTGACGAGGACGGAGTCGATCCGCTCCCACGCCCTGGCGGCTTGCTCACGAAGTTCACGGTTGCCGGGATCGAGCGTAAGCCTCGCGGCCACCGAAGCCGCCGCCAGAATCGGGCGCCTCAATTCGATGTCCTCGTCTGCCAGCCTGGCCAGAGTGAACTTCATCTGCGACTCTCTGGTCGCGACCTCCGGTATTCGCTTGTTCTCCATTGTTGGCCCCTTCGAAGCGTTGTTCCAGCGACCAAGCGTGCATTCCCCATGCCATGGCCTGTGACGCTCTTCTCAAGGCCTCTTTGGGCTCTCGGGCTTCGGCGATGACCAAGGCCATGAACCGGCGCCTTCGTTAGACGAACGAGCCTCAAGAATCGGCCGACCCTTGCGCGATCGCGCTGCGCTTCGCCGCGATTAACGCGGCGTTTGACGATGATGGCTCCAACGGCACCAGCGGTGTTTCCTTCAGGCGCAGGGATGGATCCGCAAAGGGTCGGGAATTGCCGAATCGAGCGCCCCCATTCGCTGGCATGCATGATGCTCACTCCTTTGTTGGTATCTACCAGGAATCAACTGGCAAGTTAGGGGCACGGCCATGGACAACGAAACGCTACTCAGAACTCTGCAGGAAGCAATGAGAAAGCTGGCCGAAAGCGGCAGCGCTTGTGCAACCAGCATCACCCAACTCCGGGAAAGAGCGGAGCAGGCGCGACTGGCGATGGACAGTGTCGCGGAGCAGGAGTTGTCCGCCGTGCAAGAACACGAGCGCATCGTCAGGGAGACAAAGGCGCTGCGCGGTCACATCAGTGACCTCGTTCGCAGCCGGGCGGATTTCACTCTCATAGCGACCCTCGAGGACGAGCTAAAGGATCTGGACAACACGGGACGCCAGGCCGATCAGCGGGTCGAAGCGCTAAGGGCACGGGCGCGCGCGCTTGGCGAACCCCTCAAGGCGATCAAATCCGAGCTCGAGGCCAGCGAAGAGTCGCACAGGCGTCTATCCGACCGGACGATGAAACTGCGCGAGCATATCGAGAAGGTCGCGCATGTCTGAGGCGGCCTGTCTCGTTCCGCCCCCGGTGTCTGGGGTGTGTGGCAACGCGATACGCGGCGGCTGGTGCTGTCGCTGCCACAGCGACTCCGCCGGCGGCCGCATGTTCCGCAGATCGCCCGTCCCGTTCTATTCGCGCCGCGATAGGAGGAACTTATGAAGCCGCTCCCACATCTTTACGAAGTCAGGCTCAGCGATGGACCTGGCGGCTATGCGACTGTTTCCGCCGGCGGTGTGCCCAGCTTGCGGATGGCGCCACCGGTGGAGTTCGACGGCCCCGGCGACGCGTGGAGCCCCGAGCAACTGCTGGTGGCGGCCGTCGAAAGCTGCTTTCTGTTTACGCTGCGTGCGGTCGCGGCAGCGTCCAAGGTCGAGTACGCCTCAATCGACATTCTCGGCGAGGGGATGCTCGATCGCAAAGACGGCGCGGTGCGCATCACCGAAGTCGTGCTGAGGCCGGTGCTGAGCCTGCCAGCCGGATCCGATTCCGGCGCGGCCATGCGTGTGCTGGAGAAAAGCGCCAAACTCTGCTTCGTCTCCGCGTCGCTTTCGGCCCCCGTTCGCCTCGAGCCCCGGGTCCTGATCTCCGAATGAGACGACGAAGCCTTAAGGGGAACACCAATGAACGTAGCTCGCTGGATGACCAAGGATCCGGTCGTCGTGGAATCGAAAGAATCCCTCGCGGCGGTCCGGCGGATAATGGATGAAGGGCACTTTCGCCGCGTACCGGTAGTCGACGGCGGCGCACTCGTCGGGATCGTGAGTGACCGTGACCTGCGCCAACACACGGCGACGCTCGCGCGAGTCAAGGTCAACGGCGCGATGACCGCCCCGGTGCTCAGCGTGACTCCCACCACCTTGCTTGAGGAGGCGGCCAACCTGCTGGTCAAGCACAAGGTCGGCGCGCTGCCGGTCGTCGACCGCGGCAAGCTGGTGGGAATTATCACTGCGACAGACTTGCTGCGGGCCTTCGCCGAAGTGCTGGGCTCCACGGAAGAAGGCGTTGCCAGAATCGATCTGTCGTTCGAGGGAGACTCCTCCGAGCTTGCGACGATCGTTCAGTTGGTAGCCCAGGAAAATGGGGAGATTCTGGGAATGGGCACTTATCGGGGCGACCCAACGGAAGGCGGCGGCAAGGTATTCTACCTGCGCCTGCGCGCCGCCGATGCACATCGCGTGGCCCAAATGCTGACGGACAAGAATTTCACCGTGCTTACGATCCATCCATAGGCGTGATAGCGGCGTCAGAGGCGGGATCGCCGGAGACTTCAAGAACATGTACGAGGCCGAGTACCGATCGAAGCTGATGACGCCTGAAGCGGCGGTAAGGCTGGTTCCGCGGCGCGGCACGCTTTCGATGGGAATGGCTGTCAGCGAGCCTCCGGCGCTGCTACAGGCGTTGGAAGGTCGAATCGTCGCGGGCGAAATCGAGAATCTCCGTGTTTACTACTCGCACTCCGCGCCCGCCGCGATGATGACGATCCTGAAGTACGAACATATGAACGTCATCAAGCCGCATCCATTTTTCCCGACCGTGATCGAAAGGGAACTCGCGCGCCGGGGTGCCGAAGATCGCCGACAAGTCGTATTTTACATGCCGGGAAATTTCAGCAGCATGCCCCGGACCCTGGCCGATATCGGGATCGACGCGTTCGTGGTGATGGTGTCGCCGATGGACAAAGGCGGGTTTTTCAGCTGCGGCACCAACGGCGACTACACGATTCCGACCGCGCGCAATGCGCAGCGTCTGATCGTCGAAGTCAATCCGCGAATGCCGCGCGTTTTCGGCGATTCTTCAGTTCACATCTCCGATATAGATGCCATCGTCGAACACGAGAGCATGTTGCAGGAGCTGCCGACGAGGCCCGTCACCGACCTCGACCGGACCATCAGCAAGTACATCGTCGAGATGGTGCCTGACCGCGCCACCCTGCAGATTGGCGTGGGCGGAGTTCCCAATGCAATCTGCAGCGCGCTCACGAACCACCGGGACCTTGGCCTCCACACCGAACTGATGACCTCGCCGATCGCCGCGCTTATCCGGTCCGGCGCGGTCACCAACAAGTACAAGCTCATCAACAGGTACAAAAATGTGTACACCCTGGCGGCGGGCGATCTGAGTCTGTACGAATTCCTTCACGACAATTCGAGCATGGAAGTCTACCCGGTCGACTATGTGAACGACCCTTACGTCATCGGCCGTAACGATCGGGTGGTCTCCATCAACGCATTTTTGCAGGTGGGCCTGGACGGCGAGGTCAATTCGGAGACCGTCAACGGCAAACAGTACAGTGCGCCGGGCGGCCAGCTCGATTTCGTGCGTGGCGCGCAACTTTCGAAGGAAGGCAAATCGATCCTGGCGGCGTATTCCACCGCCGCCGGCGGCACGGTCTCCCGCATCGTCGCGCGAATCGAGGGGCCGGCGACCGATCCGCGCGCCGACACTCAGTACATCGTCACAGAATACGGCGTGGCGGATATGCGCGGAAAATCGAGCCCGGAAAGAGCGCAGGCGCTTATCGCCATCGCGCATCCGAAGTTCCGCGACGAGCTTGGCCAACGGGCCAGGGAGTGCGGATGGTTGTGAGCGACAAGGCCGGGTCATCCGCGAGCGGCCAAGCGGTGCCGACGAGGATATGCCCAGGCTGCATCGGGACTAATATCGCCACCCGGGTCCGCGGCCTCGCAGCCGAGCCCCCGGACGGGCGCGAATTGAGCCGATCCGGGGACACGCCATTGAAGGCCGCTTTAAAGGGTCTATACACTTTGCCGTGCTCGCTAGTCTCGGCGGGGGCCCGCTTCGCGGTCGCGCGCGAAGCCGATAATGCCGATCGGGCGGAAGGAAAGAACCATGGCTTTGGACGCGTGGAGCCGCGCCGAGGGGCTTTTGACGCCGCTCGGCACGGCATGGATCGAATCCGCCCAAGCCTACAACTTCGCGCTTTATTCGAAAAACGCGACGGCGGTCTCGCTCCTGGTCTACAGCGATGCGGACTTCGCCCGCCCGTTAAGGACTTTCACCTTCGATTTTCCGGCGCATAAGACCGCCAGGATTTGGCACATGATCGTGCCGGCCGCGGAAATCGCCGGGGCCAAATATTACGCCTACAAGGTCGACGGTCCCTTCGGTCCGGGCCTCGGCGAGCGCTTCGACCGTGGCAAGGTCCTGCTTGATCCATACGCCCGGGGAATTTTTCTCCCGCCGGCCTTCAGCCGCGAGGCGGCGAAGGCGCCCGGTCCCAACGACGGCATGGCGCCGCTCGGAATTCTGCCGCCAAAGACATGCGCCATTCCGATTTCCGCGGACGAGCGGCCCGTCCGGCATACCCACGACCTCGTCATCTACGAACTCCACGTGCGCAACTTCACCAGGCACCCGAGCGCCAGGTTGGACGAGCGAACGCGCGGCACTTATGCGGGCGTGGCGGCGATGGTTCCCTATCTCAAGGATCTGGGGATCACCGCGGTCGAGCTGATGCCGGTTCACCAGTATGACCCGCAGGAGAACAGCTACTGGGGATACATGACACTTGGATTTTTCGCCCCCCATCATGTCTATGCGCGCGATTCCGATGCCGAAGCGGCCGCCGGGGAGTTCCGGGCAATGGTCAAAGCCCTGCACGCGGCGGATATCGAGGTGATCCTGGATGTGGTCTACAACCATACGACCGAGGGCGATGAGAACGGGCCGACCTACAGCTTCCGCGGCATCGATAATTCAACCTACTACGCCCTCGCTCTCAACGATCTTTCCAGCTACGTCAACTTCAGCGCCTGCGGCAACGACCTGCGCACCGCGCATCCGGCCGTGCGCAGGCTCGTGGTCGACAGCCTTCGCTACTGGGCATCTGAAATGGGCGTGGACGGGTTCCGCTTCGACCTTGCCTCGGTCTTCATGCGCGACGATGGGGGAAATCTCAACTACGAGCACCCGTCGATCATCTCCGAGATCAGCGCCGACCCGGTGCTTGCCGGCGTGCGGCTTATCGCGGAGCCTTGGCAGGGCGAGTTGGGAGGCGGCTATGTCCTGGGCAGGGCTTTTCCTGGTTTGACCTGGCAGCAATGGAACGGAAAATTCCGCGACGACATCCGGCGCTTCGTTAAGGGCGACCATGGACTGGTGTCCGCTCTGATGACGCGCCTGCACGGCAGCACCGATCTGTTTCCAGACGATCTGCCTAATGCTTTCCGTCCTCATCAAAGCGTCAATTTCGTGACTTCCCACGACGGCCTCTGCCTATACGACATGGTTTCCTACACCAACGAAACGCAGGCGAGCTGGAACTGCGGATGGGAGGGCGACGCGAGCCTGCCGCCGGAGATCGCCGCCTTGCGCAAACGGCAGATCAAGAACTTCTGCTGCCTGCTGATGCTCGCCAACGGGGCACCGATGTTGGTTGCCGGCGACGAGTTCATGAATACTCAGCGCGGCAACGACAATCCCTACAACGAGGATGGAGAGGTCGTCTGGTTGGACTGGCGCCGCTTGACCGCGAACCCGGATATGTTCCGATTTTTCAAAACCATGATCGCGTTGCGCAAGGCTCATCCGTCGATTGGACGGAGCACCTTCTGGGATAACGATGTGCGCTGGCATGGGGTGAACGTCGATCCGGATCAATCGTACTCCTCCCACACCCTGGCATTTTTTCTGCGTGGCGATCGCCTCCACGACGCCGACGTCTACGCGATGTTCAACTGCTACTGGGAGGATCTGGATTTCACCGTTCAGGAGGGACAGGCGAACCAATGGCTGAGGATCGTCGATACCGCCAAGGACAGTCCCAACGACATCCTGGAGCCGCAAAGCGAGGAACGCCTCACGTCGCTTCGCTACACGGTTCGGGCACGCTCCGTCGTCGTTCTGCTGCGTCGCTAGCGGGTCTCGATACGGGTAAGCCTCATCGATCCATTTGCACGCGCGCCGGCCGAGAGCGTAGGGTAAGCGAAATATTGAGGTGTCAAGTGTCATAGGCCGGCAGACTTGAAGCGTTATTCAACACAGGAGGCATTATGAAGTTCTACTTCTTCCACCTCATGCCGTGGCCCGAACTTCCCGCTGACTTCGACGATAAAAGCAAGCATCCGTCCGCATGGGTAACCCTGTCCAACCGATATTACGATCCGGAGAAGGGGCATCTGCTCTATAACCGTTACCTGGACGAACTCGAGTACGCGGAAAAGCTCGGCTTCGACGGCGCGTGCGTCAACGAGCACCACCAGAACGCTTACGGCACCATGCCCGCGCCAAACATAGTCGCCGCCACCTTACTGCGACGAACCAGCCGCATGAAGATTGCGATCGTGGGAAATGGGCTCCCGCTGCGCGATCATCCGTTGCGAGTCGCGGAAGAGGTCGCGATGCTGGATGTAATCAGCGGCGGCCGAATCATCTCGGGCTTCGTCAGAGGCATCGGAGATGAATACTACTCGATGGGTATAAATCCGACCTTTTCCCAGGAACGCTTCAGAGAGGTTCACGATCTGATTATTCAATCGTGGACCAGAATTCGCGGTTCATTACGCACATCGTGTACGCAAGCTGGTGCTGATCGATGCGATGGGGCTCAATCTCGCGGGACATCCGGTTCCGGATATTTTCGCGGCAAACCCGGCCGAAACAAGAACGTTGCTGTTGGCCAGTCCGGATTCCGAACTGGCCAACAGTTTCGTCTCGGACGCACCTTCAGCGGTGGCGGGAGGTCAGCATCGAGTCCAGCATGTACCGAGTACCTGCGTCTGCGACACGCTGCGAAACGGCCGGACTCTCAGGAGATGCCTGAGCCGGCGATTACGAAAGGCGCCATTCAGGATACTCCCGGCAGGGTCAACTCGGCGAAGGTGTGCTCGCCCAGCCGCCTTTTGCCTTAATCCCTTTGGCGGCGGGGATGATCTCCTCGCCGAAGCGCTGGATTTGCGCTTCGAGATCCTCGACCCGCCCCAGGCAGTCGAAGAAAAGGACCACCAGCGAATAGCCGGCATCGGCAAAGCGCTGCAGGTCGGACAGCACTTCCCCCGCGGCGCCGGTACAGATGGGTCGCGGCTTTTTGCCGTGTTGCGGGTCGCCGGGAGCCGTAAGCCGCGCCGAGGCCACAGCCATAAGAAAGAACTTCGAAAGATCGCGTCCCAGCCGGCCGGCCTCGCGGCGAATCTCGTCCAAAAGCGGAGCGTAACGATTGGGCTCCGCCTGCGGATCGAGAAAGATCGGGTAGAACCCGTCGCAGTGGCGCGCCGCACGGCGCGCGCCAGCCGGCACCACACCGCCGAAGATGATTGGCGGGCGCGGCTTTTGAACCGGCTTCGGATCCATCGAGACGCCGTCGAAATTGTAGAACCGCCCGTGAAAATCCACCACCTCCGCAGTCCATGAGCGTTTGAAAATCTCGATGCACTCGTTGGCCATCGCGCCGCGTTCTCCATACGACAGGCCCAACGCGTCGAACTCCTCCTTCATCCAACCCGCGCCGATGCCGAGCATCAGCCGCCCGTTGGAAAGCGCGTCGACGGTGGCAAACTGCCGCGCATCACTCAGCGGATTCCGATAGGGGACGATCAGCACGCTGGTCCCCAGCTTCAGGGTGTTGGTGCCGGCGGCCACGGCGCCCATGGTTACCGCCGCGTCCAACATGTTGTGACGCGCTTCGTATGCGCGCTTGCCGGAGGCGTTCGCCACGTGCGCGCTCGCCGACCCGGTCGGCATGCAAACATGGTCCGGAAACCACATGGAGTGGAAGCCGGCCCGCTCCGCCAGTTGCGCGATTCTGACCGGCCGCATCTCTTCGACCGTCGAGCTTTTCAGGAAAAAGTTCGTCTCATCGCGGTACCCTATCCCGTGAGTGGTGGCGTAGACTCCAATCTCCATCGACTATTCCTCCCGCGCCGGGCCATCGACGCGCCGCGGCCGCAAAATGCCGCCCCGGGCGGTCGCGGCGTTCAGCCCTTGAAACCTTCCACGAATTGCTTCTTGACCCAGCCGTCCTCGTACGGCGTAAGAAACTGGATCTTCACTTTGAGATGTTTGAATAGCCACTTCCCGCCGACCCTGACATAGTCATCGTTATAAAGTCCCGCCAGCCACACCGCCTTACCATCCACGGTACAGGGCTGGAACAACTTCCATTCGCCGGTGGCCTTGTCGCCCTGCACGTTGATGACCGGATTCATGACGCTGTGGATTGCGAAATTGAAGGACTTCGAGGCGCCTTTGAAAAACGTCCGAATGGCCTCCCGTCCCTCGAATTTGCCGATACCGTTGCCTTCCCATATGGCATCTTCGGTATATAGAGCCGCGATCGCGTCCGCATCGTAGTTGTCGTCGCAATAGTGACAATATTGATGCTTCAGTTTTTTTATGGCTTCAATGTCTTCGATCGATTGAATCCGCTTTTCGAGATCCCTGGATTCCATATCCTTCCCTCCTACACTTTATAATCGTTGTGCATCAAGTCGGACCCGGCGGACGCGGGCGGAACCAGGTTTTGCCCTCGCCAACCGGGCGCCAATCTCCGCTACCGCAAGCGAGCGTCCGCTGCCCAAGCCCCGTGGCAAATCGCCCTACGGTATGCGGTAGAACTTGCGCGCGTTGACGCAAAGAATCTTTTCCACCGACTCCGGCGGCAGCGACGAGAGCCGCTCGCGGGCCGAGCGCACCGGATCCACGAAACCCTCTGCATGCGGGTAATCGGAACCGATAAAAAACTTGTCGTCGCCCGCGAACTGCACAGAGATCGGGAACATCCGTTCCTCGGGATCGCCGCTGACCCAGATGTTGCGCGCGAAATACTCCGTCGGCGAACGCTTCATCCGGGAAGTATGTTTCATGTACTTGTAGCGATACTCGAAGCGCTCGAGCCACTCGCCGACCCAGCCAGCCATCGCTTCGATCGTGGCCACGCGCAGCCGTGGAAAGCGCTCGAAGACCCCGTCGTAGACCATCGTCGCCAACGCGATCCGCGGATCCTGGATCACGTTCATCGTGACCCACATGAAACCGGGGTCGCGGCCCCGGAAGTACTCGCTTCCGGGGTAGTGCGCGTGTCCGACCAGATGCAACCCAACCGCGAGGTCGAGGTCCTGTGCGGCGGCCCAGAGCGGGTCGTAGATTGGATCGCCGAAGCTCTTGCCGCTGTAGGGCGCCGCTCCAACGAACACCGAGTGGCATCCGAGCTTCGCCACGCGCTCCAACTCGCGCACGGCCAGTTCAGGGTCGCGCAAGGATATGTGCGCGGCGGGAAGCAGGCGATCCTTGTGCGAAGCGCAAACCTCGAGCGCCCAGGTGTTGTATGCGCGGCACAGCGCGTCGGCGAGCACCGGGTCGTCGACCGTGTCCTCCCACAGCAGGCCGACCGTGGGAAAAATAACCTGGGCAGCAAAGCCCTCCTGGTCGAGGAACTTGACGCGCTTGTCCATGTTCTGCCAATCGGCGCTGTAGGGCAGTTGGCGGTCGAAGTTGCTCAGGTCGTGCCCGGTCTCTTTCTGACCATAGCCGACTACCGCGCTCAGCAGCTCTTCGACGTCGAGCAACTGGAGCGGTTTATGGTCGACGATCAGCCGGCGTTTGCCGGTAGTGGAATCTTTCTCCACCTTGTAGGCGCGGTCGCGAAACTTCGGATCGATGTATCGCTCGAAAAGGTCGAGCGGTTCCATGAAATGGCTGTCGGCATCGATGGCGAGCATGGAGTGTTCCTCCCCGTTCGAGTTTTTCAGGGCGAGGTACCGCCGGTCGTCACGACCGGGATTACGTGGTCCAGTCTCGGAATAGGCTGTCCGCGAGCAGAGGAACGCGTCAACTTCTTCCGATCACTTGTTCTTCTTCCATCCGCGCGTACGATAAGCCGAATCCCACTTACAGACAAGGATTGTGAGAGCTTGCGGGCGGTCGGGTTTGTCCTCAGTCCCAACCTCTGGGAATGGGTGGTTGAGTTTTGCTTCTGTCCAACCCAAGTTCATAGATGCTAGCCTCCGACAGGCAGTAGTCGGAAGGCGGATGATGAATGGTCGCCGTGACGCCATCGCGGAACAACAGCTCCAGTTTACCGCCTTTGAACAGTGCGTGCGCACCGCCCATCTCCAGACACGAGCGGGTCACCGCCGCCACAATTTCGCCGACGAAATACTTGGTCTTGAAATAGCTCGCCGTGACCGCGGGGCTTTGCCCTTCGCGATCCAGATGCCAGGCGCAGTTGCGCACCATGAGCCGCGCCGCATCGACTTGCGCGCAAGCCTGCGCGATACGCCGGCGGACGTCGGGATGATAAGCGAGCGACTGCTTGTAGCCCCTTGGCAGCCGCCGATGCGCCGCCTGCTTGGCCGCTTCCAGGGCACCCACGGCGACACCGAGATAGACGGCGGTGTAGGGCAGATTGTAGAGCGGCTCGCTTTCGGACACGAAGATCCCGGCGTTGGGAATCGGACAATACAGCGCATCCTCGGGCACGAAGACGTTTTCGAGCACGAGGTTGTCGCTTTTGGTCGCGCGCATGCCCAGCGTGTTCCAATTGTTCTCGACGCGAATCCCTTCCAGCCTGGGCGAAATCAGAAAACTGAGCGCGGTCTCAGGATCGGAGGAATCTTCGGGGTGGGCAAAAATGTTGATGACGTCGGCCGACTGCGCCATCGTGCAGAACCCCTTCCTGCCGTTGAGCCGCCAGCCACCATCGACTTTGCGCGCCTGGGTCGCGCAGGCAAAGGTCGAAGGCAGCAGGCCCGTGGTGCCCGGCTCGGAGAGAATAGCGGCCAGCAGCTTTTCCGGTCTGACGATTTCGTTGGCCAGGCGTTGTTTGTAACTTTCGGCGAAGTTGGCCTTCATCAAGTACGTCGCCAGCGTCGCGACATGCATGTTGAAAGAGACCGCCGTCGAGGGACAGCCTTGCGCCAGCTCTTCGGCCGCCACCACCCAGCCCAGGACTCCGGCGCCCAATCCGCCGTATTGCCTGGGCGCCACGAGACGGTAGAAACCGGTCTCCTTAAGCCTGGCGTAATTTTCGTTGGGAGCGCTGCCTTCCTGATCGTGCTGCGCGGCTCGTGTGGCGAAATCCGTGGCGAGATCACGGGCCAGCTTCTGGATGCCCTGTAACTCCGGATCCAATTCGAAGTTCATTCAGACACCTTTCTCGAGTCCTGCGATTGCGCGCGCTCGGATCGACCGCCAAGACGTAGCCGAAGATTTACCACCATCCTTTGGGCTTGTCGCCCTTTTCCTCGACCGCCGAATTCAATCAACCCGTGCATGGCGAACGAGAGCGACCATGCGGGCGCGAGGCCGGGTTCCGGGGCGCGGCGACCGCGCTCCGCGGCGCGGGAGAGAGTCGGAACACCGCGTTTGCGGGCAGCTTCCGCGACGCGCCCTCAAGCGGACGAGGATTCGGCGCGCGGTCCGCGGTCGGCGAAGATCAGCCGGCCATCTCGCGACGAAACCAATCCATTGCGAGCGCCGTGCCTTCGCGGAGCGTTACCTTGGGCGTCACGCCGAGCAGCGTGCGCATCCTGGTGTTGTCGGGAACGCGGCGCGGAATATCCTCGTAGCTCTGGCCGTAAACGTCGGCCTGGCTGACGAATTTAATCTTCGATTTGGTGCTCCCGAAAAGCTCGATCATCAGGCTGGCGAACTCCAGCACCGTGGTCTCGACGTCGGTGCCGATATTGATCGCCTGGCCGTCGGCCGCGGGATTGACCCCGGCCGCGACCGTGGCCGCGACCGCGTCGGTGACGTACGTGAAGCAGCGCGTCTGCTTGCCGTCGCCGATCACGGTAAGGTCGGCGCCACGCAGCAACTGGCCCATGAAGATGGTGAACAGGCGGCCGACGTCGACCCGATCCAGCCGTGGCCCATAGATGTTGAAGTAGCGCACCACCGTTACCGGCAGGCCGAGCTTGTGGTAGGCGAAGCAGAAGTGCTCGCCCACCGCCTTGGAGGTCGAGTAGCACCAGCGATCGATCGTGGTCGCGCCCAGCACGCGATCGTCGTCCTCTTTCCACGGCACCTTGGGATTGCGTCCGTAGACCTCGGAGGTCGAGCTGAAGACGAGGCGGCGGCCGTGCTTGTAGGCCGCCTTCAGCACGTTCTGCGTGCCATTGACGTTGACGTTGAGCGTCTCGTAGGGATCGGCGACGTAGTGCTCGACGCCCACCACGGCCGCGAGATGGTAGATGAGGTCGGCCTTGGACACCAGGCTATCGATAAGCTCGACATTGAAGACCGAGTCGTGGACGTAATGGAAACGCGGATTGTCGAGGAGATGGCGCACCTTGGCGATCGCGCCGGTGTCGAGCACAAAAACCTCATCGCCGCGCGCGACGAACGCGTCGCTCAGATGCGAGCCCAAAAAGCCCGCGCCGCCCGTGATCAGAACCCGCATGCTGCCTCCACTATTCCAGTCGCACGCCCGCGCCGGAGCCGGTGCCGTGCGAATCTTTAGACCAGACTTCGGACAAAACTTCAGCCGCCGCGCCTTCCGCCGCGCCGTCGAACTGCGCCCTCGCGATCAACAAACTGCCCTCGCCCGCCGCCACTTCAACCGCGCCACCGCCGCCGGCCGTCGGCACGAACCCGACAATCTCGCCCGGAGCGCCGCGCCGTCCCACCTCGATGGCGATCCTGCTCTCCCAGAGCAGAAGCTTGCGCCCGCCGAGCGAGCAGAACGCGCCCGGATAAGGATGGGTCACGGCGCGCACGAGATTGAAAATGCGCCGCGCCGGCCAGCGCCAATCGATTCGCCCGTCTTCGGGGCGGCGCCGCCCGAAATAGCTGCCGCGCGAAAGATCCTGCGGGCGGCGTGGCGCGCGCCGCTCCACGATCAGCGGATGCATCTCCGTTAGCAGCGCGACGCCGAGCGGCACCAGCTTGCGGTACAGGGTCAGCGCCGTGTCACCATCGTCGATCGCGACCGCGCGCTGACCCACGATATCGCCGGCGTCGGCGCGCGCAACCATGTGATGCAGCGTCACGCCGGCCTCGCGCTCGCCGTTGACCAGCATCCAGTTGACCGGCGCGCGGCCGCGGTAGGCCGGCAGCAGCGAGCCGTGCAGGTTGTACGCGCCGAGCGGCGCCGTGTGCAGCAGCGCGGCGGGCAACAGGTGGCGGTAGTAAAACGAATAGATGATCGCCGGGCGCATCGCGGCAATTCGCTCGATCCACGGCTCATCGAGGCGCTCCGGCGTATACGCCGGCACACCGTGGCTGCGCGCCAGCGCGGCGCACGAGCGCCACCAGATTTCCTCGTGCGAATCGTCTTCATGCGTGAACAGCGCCGCCACCGGTACACCCATCTTCAGCAACGCCTCCATGCATCCGTAGCCCATCTCGTGATAGGCGAACAGCAGGCATCGCGCGGCGCTCGGCTGCGGAGCGATGGCGTGAGGGTCTTTGGCGGCCACGTTTTCTTCAGCGGCGCTCCGGCGGATCGGATGCGTCGCCATACACGGCGCGCACGATATAGGTCGGGCGCCGGCGCACCTCCAGGTAAATCCGCCCGATGTACTCGCCAATCATCCCCACGGCGAGCAGGACGAAGCCCAGCACCAGGAAGTTCAACGCGAACAATGTCCACAGCGCGCCCTCCTGCTGCGGGCCGTAGAGGATGCGATGGGCGACGAGCACGAGGACCAGCAGCGCGTCGAGTAGGAACACCAGGATCCCGGCGACGCTCACCGCCTGGATCGGCATCAGCGAGAAGCCGGTGATCAGGTTGAGGCTGAGATGGGCGAGCCGGAACAAATTGTACTTGGAGCTGCCGCTTTGGCGCTCGTCGTGGCCGACCGGTATCTCGGCCACCCGCTTGGCGAACGAGTTGGCCAGCGCCGGGACGAAGGCCGCCTTCTCGTCGCAGGCGACCACGGTGTCGACGATGTGGCGGCGGTAAGCGCGCAGCATGCATCCGTAGTCGTGCATCGGCACGCCCACGATCATCGAGGTCACCCGGTTTTGCAGGTTCGAGGCGAAGCGGCGGTAGGCGAAATCGTGGCGCACCTCGCGCCATCCGCCGACCACATCGTTGCCTTCGTCGATCGCGGCGAGCAGCCGCGGAATTTCCTCGGGCGGATTCTGCAGGTCGGCGTCGAGCGTCACCACGACGGCGCCGCGACACTGGCGAAAGCCGGCCAGGATGGCCGAGTGCTGGCCGAAGTTGCGCGCCAGTTCGACCACCCGCACCGCGCCGTGCGCGGTCGCGGCGATCTCGCGCAGGATGGCGAGCGACTGGTCGGCCGAGCCGTCGTCGACGAACAGGACTTCCCACGGCCGTCCGCACGCGCGCATCACGGGCTCCAGCCGGGCCCATAGCGCGGGCAGATTCGCCGCCTCGTTGTAGACCGGGACCACGACCGACACGAGGGGCTTGTCCGCCGCCGTCTCCGGCTCGCGAATCACGGTTATCTTTTCGGCTGAGCTCAAATTCTCCCGTAAGTTGCGCGAGGCAGGTTCATCCGGCGCGAAACGACCGGATGCCCGTCGTGCGCAATTGTTACAAACGACCCCGCGAAGTTAAAGACGATACCGCGCCGGCGAATCGGCGGAAAGAGGTGCACTTTCAACGCGGTTGTCCGATCGCGCCCGCGAGCATGCTTTTTGCTCCCCCACAACGTATCGCAAATCGCGCTTCTGGAGATTGGAGAATCAGGAGGTACGCGGTCGTGACGCGTAATCTTTTATGTCGTCTCATGCTTTCGGCGGTCCTCGCGGGTCTCGCCGGATGCTCCACTGTTGGCCAGCGCACGGAGGAACGCCGCCCGTTCTTTCAGCCGGAATATGATCTCAGCGGCCACGGGCGCAAGACCCTGTTCGACAGGGTGGTCGAACTCGACCCCGGCGGCCTGCACGTCAAGGTCGCGCCCGACTATCAACGCAACGCACCGCTCAGAATCGCGGTGCTTCCATTCACCGATCGCGGCAGCGCGAACTTCGTGGTCGACAAGATCCCGCTGACTTTCCGCGACCGCCAGCAGCGCGCCAGCTGGGCCTGGACTGACGCGCAACGCCTACGTCGCTCGATGGTCGGCTATCTCTCGGAGCGCGAGTTTTACGTCGTTAATCCCATCGGAGTCGACGCGGTCCTGCAATCGCACGGGATCACCGACGAGGCCAAACTCGAAAAGGTATCTCCGCAAAAACTCGGCTCATGGCTCGGCGCCGACGCCGTCGTATATGGTGAGGTCGTCCATTACGAGGCATATTACCTAGCGCTGATATCAGCATGGCAGGTGGGTGTACGGGGCCAAGTCGTCTCGACGCACGACGGCGAACAACTGATTGGATTTGACGGCAGCCGTTACTCTGTGAACGTTCTGCCCGCTCTCAACCCGCAGGACATCGTGATTAACTCGCTGGAATCGCTGTTACAGTTGCGCGACGTCGTGCTGGCGCGTTCGGAGGAGGAAGTCTGCCGAGAGCTCGTGTTGCGCATCCCGGTCTCCGAGAACCTGCGCCTACAAATCGCCCGGCAGGCGCTCGAAACCGACGTTCGGGATAAGAACTCGACGATGCCGGTCTCAATGACGACCGCCGATCCGAAGCCGAGGCAACCCGCACAGGTCGAGACGCCGCCGTCGGACGAACGCGTATCCGTCGATTCAGTGTCAAATTCGCCGGTAAACGGCGTCGAGATTCGCGCGGCCGACCCGTAGCCCCATCCCGCTCGCTCGCAAGAGTTCGGGGCGGTTGACGGCGCACGCCGACGCCCGCAAACTCTTGCGATCATGTCCGCCATCTTCCGCGCGATTTTGCCCGCAATGCTGGCCGAGCGCAGGCGCAGGCTTCGCCTGCTGCTCTGCGCGATGCTCGCGGCGATTCTTTACCTGCCCGCCCTCGGCCGTCCCGCGCTGTGGGAGCCCGACGAGGGACGCTACGCGGAAATCGCCCGCGAGATGGTGCTCGCGCACGACTACGTGACCCCGCGCGACAACTGGGTGCGCTATTTCGAAAAGCCGCCGCTGGTCTACTGGGCCGAGGCGTTCTCGATAAGGCTGCTCGGCGCCAACGAGTTCGCCGTGCGTCTGCCGGCCGCGCTTTCGAGCGTGGCCGAAGTGACCGTGACCGCGGCGCTGGGCGAGGCGATGTTCGGCGCGGCGGTGGGCCTCGCCGCCGCGATGGTGCTCGCGCTCTCTCCGCTGGTTTTCGGCTTCGCCCGCTTCGCGACGCTCGATCCGACGCTCGCGCTTTTCATCACCGCCGCGCTCGGCGCTTTTTGGGCCGCGGCGCGCCCGCCCGGCTTCGAGAGCGCGGCCAGCCGCCGATGGTTCCTGCTGTCGGCGACACTGGTCGCCGCGGGCACGCTGACCAAGGGACCGGTGGCGCTGGTGCTGACGGGCGCGATCGGGCTCGCCTGGCTGCTCACCGAGCGGCGCGCGCGTGAGATTCTCCGGATGCCGTGGCTCGGCGCGATAGCGATCTATGGCGCGATCGTCGCGCCATGGTTCGTGCTTGCGGCGCGGCGGAACCCGGAATTTTTGCGCTTCTTTTTCATCCATGAACACGTCGAGCGCTATCTGGAAAACACCGAACATGGATGGGGTCCGTACTTTTTCGTGGTGGTGACGATAGCCGGGATGTGGCCGTGGATCTATTTCGTGCCGATGGGCGTTCGCGAATTGATGCGCGCGCGAACCGGCGGCCACGACGCGGCGGCGCCCGAGCAGCGGCCGGAGGCGCAAGGCGCGCTGGCCTTTATGCTCTGGTGGTTCGGGATCATCCTGATCTTCTTCTCGATCCCGCGCGCCAAGCTTGGCTCGTACATCCTGCCCGCGCTTGCGCCGCTCGCGATCGTGGCCGGCTGCGCGCTCTGCCGCCTGCCTCGACTCGGAGTGTCGGGCCTGCGCCGGCTCTTCGGCACGCTCGCGCTCTTCAACCTCGCGGCGACCGCCGCGGTCGCGATCGCGCGGATATATTTTGCTTCCCACGCCGAAGCCATGCTCCTTGCCGACGCGCTTGCCGCCATGGCCATGCTGACGGCGGCGTCGCTCGCCTGCCTTGCGATCGTATGGCGCGGGCGCTGCGTCGCGGCCGCAACCGGCGCGCTCGCGCTCGGAGTCGTGATGGCCCTGGGCGTGATGGTCAAGACGCGGACGGACGCACAACCGCTGGGTTCGTACCGCGAACTCGCGCGCGCGATTGCGCCGTACCTCAGGCCCGGATGCCGTCTGGCGTCGTACCGCCATTTCGTCCAGTCGCTGCCGTTCTACACCGGCCATCGCGAGGCCCTGGTCGATTACCGCGGAGAGCTGGCGCCCTTTGGCCTCGGCCCCGACGCGCGCGCGAGCTTTATCGCAACCGACGCCGATCTCGCCCAGCTCTGGCACGGGCCCGCATGCGCCGTGCTGGTGGTCAATCGCAACGATCTTCCGCACGTTCGTGCGCTGCTGGGCTCCGCGGCAACGGTCGTCGGTTGCGAAGGCAAAAAGCTTGCGCTCTACAACCGGGCAATCTCCGAACCGGCCGGAGCGCTTCCATGCACCCCTGATATTCATCCTTGAAACGGGCACTTGGCTTGACGGCGCGCTAGTTGTAAGTTTCTCCTGTCGATGGGGCCTCGCGAGTAACGCGTCATAAGCGGGGAGGGGACGGGCGGATGGCTGCCGGACGGGAAACCGAAGAAACCGTGAGTTCCGGGAGCAAGACCGAGTCCGGAGCCAAGGGCAGTTCCGGCGCCGATTCTCGCGCCACGACCTCGGCCGCCGCCGACCGGTCCCAGCCTGGCGGCGAAACCCCGCCAGCGACAAAGACCCAACCCGATAACGCGGACTCGGCTCCTTCGTCGCCGTCGGCGGAGCCGTCGAAGGCGGGCGCCGAGAGCGAGCCCAGCTTGGGCAAGACTCTGTCCGCGGCGCGCGAGCGGCGCGGGGTTTCGCGCGCGGACGTCGTCCTGGAAACCCGTATCCCCGCTCATTACATCGAGATGATCGAGAGCAGCGACTACGGCCTCATCTCGGACCAGCTCTATCTGATGCCGTTTCTGCGCCGCTATGCCGCCTTTCTCAACCTCGACGGCGAAGAGGTCGCGATGCGCTTCGTGCGCGAAGTGCAACGCGCCGAAGGCGCGTCGGCGCCGCGGATGTCCGAGCCGTTCGCCCTGCACTATCGCAAGCGTACGCCATGGGGACGCGTGGCCCTGGTGATAATCCTGCTCTCGGCGATTGTCGTGCTCTACGTCATCGCCTCCGCGCACCATCACGGCGAATTCGGTTTTCATCAGACTGCGGCGCCGGCCGAGCCCGGCGCCGCAATACCGCCGGCCGTCGTATTCGCGCCGCCCGCGGCTCAGGCGCCAATGGCCGCCGCTCCGGCGCAGTTGCCCGCAACCAGCGTCAGCGGCGCTCCGGCGGAGCCGGCCGCCAGACAGCCGCAAAAGGCGCCGCCCCCGCACGCGGCCGCGCCCGCCGACAACAACAACGAGTAGCCGGCGATGCCGAATCGCCACGCGGCGCTCCTAATGGAGCACTTTGTTGGCGATTTCCTCGGCGATGAGTTTCCTGGCCTCGTGCGCATCGAAACCCGGATGCGCTACGGCGATGACGGTCAACTCGCCGCCATCGCTTCCAACCGTCGCGCGGGCGATAAAAATCGTGTCATAGATGGCGCTGGCCGCGCGGTCACGACGCGCCTCGTCGAGCGGGCCCGTGCGCTGGTACGGCTGCATGTTGGGCGGTATCGCCGAGCGCTGCTCCGCCGTCGCCGGCGGCACCGGCCATGGCGTGGTCGGCAGCAGCGGCAGCCCCCCCGACGAAAGAGCCCCCTGGTTCATCTGGCCCTGCTGCTCGTAACTGTTGACGTCGTTCTTCGGGTGCGAATTGCCCTCGGCCGTGGTGTCATCGTCGTCGTCGGATTCTCCGTTGGAATCCGACGCCCCCTGTTCCGGCAGCGGGAGCGGCGCAACGCCGGCCTGCTTGAGCAGCGCGACCGCGTCACTGTTGCCCGGGGCCACATCGTTGAGCGACATCCCGGGCTCCAGCGCCCGATGGGTCAGGGTCACGGTCAAGGTCAACTCCGAGGTCGCGCTGGCGCCGGCCAGCCGTCCCGCCAACTGGAAATCCTGGCTCAGGATCTGTTGCAGCACCGGATCGGTCGCGACCACGCCGAGCGGGATAGTTGGCGGCACCGGCAGCTTGCCGCCGACCTTGACCACAATCTGGGGTGCCTCAGCGGCGCGCGCGAGCGGCGCGCCCATGCCGGCAATCGTGACGGTCAGTGCGACGACAAGGACGGCATCGACTACGACGGCGGCCTCGATCGATCGCAGGCGGCCCCGCAATTTCTCCAACAGCCTTCGCATCGAGCCCCTCCGGCTCTCCGTAATAATCAAGCGCTCCGTGATATCAGGGCAGCTTCTGCTGGAGCACTTCTTGCGCGCGTGCGGCCCGCCATTTGACCAGTTGCTCGGCGAGGTCCATACGGCTGAGCGCGAGGATCGCAATCGCGAACAAGCCCGCGTTGGCGGCGCCGGCTTTGCCGATCGCCATCGTAGCCACCGGCACTCCGCGCGGCATCTGCACGATCGACAGCAGCGAATCCATCCCGCTCAGCGCCGTCGTCGGCATCGGCACACCGATCACCGGCAGTATCGTCTTGGCCGCGATCACGCCGGGCAGATGCGCCGCGCCGCCGGCGCCCGCAATCATCACTTGGAGGCCGCGCTCCACGGCCGCCGCGGCATACTCCAGCGTGAGGTCGGGCGTGCGATGCGCGGAGAGAATCCTCACTTCATGCGACACTTTAAATTCGCTCAGAGCCTCGGCCGCCGCCGACATGTGCTCCCAATCGCTTTTGCTCCCCATGACTATGCCGACCAGCGGCGCTGCGGCTTCGGCCATCGCGTGACTCCTCTTCAAGTGTGTTTGCAACCAACGAGGCTTGTCCGCCGGGCGCACGGTTGTCAAGCCGTGGCCGGACACGTAATCACTGTTAGGGCCCGTGTTAGGATCCCTGTCGGGTCTCTGCTGGGCTCCTGGGCCGCGACCGGCGCGGCCGCAACGATGACGACACCGATACCGATCAACCAGTGCGCTTTCAGGCTCGACGAAGTCGCCGCCGCGACCGGTGGCGAGCGATTTGGCGCGCCCGACACGATCGTGCGTGGAGTGACGGCAGACACCCGCGCGCTCGTCGGCGGCGCCCTGTTCGTGGCGCTTCGCGGCGTGGACCGCGACGGCCATGCGTACCTGGCCGAAGCGGCGCGACGCGGCGCAATGGCCGTGCTGGTCGCGCGCGGCCGCCGGCCGGCCGGGCTTGCCGCCGTCGAAGTCGACGACACGCTCGCCGCCCTTGGCGCTCTCGCCCGCCATCATCTGGGCCGCACGCGCGCGGCCCATCCTTTCGGATGCGTCGCGATCGGCGGCGCGGTGGGCAAGACCAGCACCAAGGAGCTATGCGCCGCCGTGGTGCGCGCGCTGTTCGGCGAAACGCTGGCCACGCCGGGCAACCTCAACAACCTTATCGGCGTGCCGATGACGATCTTCACGCTCACCGAGCGCCATCGCGCCGCAGTGCTCGAGTGCGGCACCAACACGCGCGGCGAGATAGCGCGGCTGGCCGCAATCGTCGAGCCCGACGTCGCCGCCGTGCTCAACGTCGACATCGAGCACAGCGAAGGGCTGGGCAATCTCTTGGAAATCGCCGACGAAGAGGCGACGCTGTTCACCACCGCGCGCCGCGCGGTGGTGGCCTGCACCGAGGAGCGCCTGGTGATGGAGCGCATCCCACGCGGCGCCGCGGTGGTGACCTTCGGCGCCGAGGCGGCCGCCGACGTACGAATCGCGGCACGCGCACCGGCCGCCGCCGGCGGCGCCGCGCGCTCGCGCGTGACGCTCGCGCTCAGCCCGCGGTTAGTCGCCGCGGGCGCGCCGGCGCATCTTGACGCCGCCCTGGCCCTGCTCGGCGCC
>Ga0307374_10002223_pt1 | contig 34830 bp, 29 predicted proteins | sample OX3MG_FD_202532 | JGI IMG/M metagenome (GOLD analysis project Ga0307374, IMG submission 202532) | Soil microbial communities from Risofladan, Vaasa, Finland - OX-3 | ecosystem: Environmental > Terrestrial > Soil > Coastal area > Acid sulfate soil | place: Finland: Risofladan, Vaasa | collected... | reverse complement strand
GATATTTGCTCCGGAGAGGGTCGCGAGATAGCTGTTGGCGATAGCGATCGCCCCCGCCCCGAGGAACAAGAGGCTCGCCGACCGACTGAGAAGACGGAGCTCGCTTTCCGGGACCCCATTCGTGCTGGCGCGACGCTCGTATCCTGTGGCGATCGCCTGGAACGCGTGTCGGGCCTGTTCGAGCGCTGACTCGAAGTAGCGCTCGCGGGTGACGTCACGAGTGACGACTGTGACCATGTCATCCTCGACCGGGATGACAACGATCCGGCGCCATCCGCCTTTGGCTCCGGGAAGTGAGAGCTCGAGATCTTCCTCTTGACGTTGCCCGGTGGCCAAAGCAGCACAATACAGCTCGTGAAAACGTGAGTTGTTGGCCGCGGCATCGAGGACGCTCAGGAGCACACCGATTACGTCACCGACAACCCACCTCCATCGGTCGCGTACCAGCTCGTTCGCGTCAACGACGACCCAGTCGATGATCGTGCCGCCCTCTCTGACGGCCCGCAATGCGGTGTACCCGTCTCCAGAAGCATCCAGTGTGGCGCCATAGAAGGACTCCCGGATGGTCGCCGGCAGAGAAGCCGTGGTGGGCGCGCAAGCGCGATCGTGCGAAGGCTTACCTTCCTGCGCACCAACCACCATGGAAAAGGTATCGGCACCCTGGGCCCAATCTGAAGGCCGCCAGAGGAGACCACAGCTAGTTCGTTGCGGTCTTCCGAACGGTGGCAGTCTTGATAGTTGCGGTCTTCCGAGATCTGACCACCCGATGGGGCGGTGCTCGGAATCGACCGCATGGGTATGCGGAAATGGCTATGAGTCCAGGGCGTCCCGACCAGGTAAGGGCGGTCACCCTAGCGTGCCGGAAGGTTGAAGCGCCAATAAATATTGGTTGAACGGGAAGTTTCACGGTTGGGCCGCATTGGTCCGGTGTTGTACGCCAATATCGGAGGAACGCCATGGCCCGTCGAGGACGCCCCACCGTCGAGATCAACCTAAGCGCCGAGGAACGCGCCACGCTCGAGCGCTGGGCGCGCCGGCATTCGTCGTCGCAGGCGTTGGCATTGCGATCCAAGATCGTGCTGGCATGCGCCGCGGGGGGAGTCACCCACGCCGAGATCGCGGCCGACTTGGGCTGCAATCCGGTGACGGTGGGCAAGTGGCGCCACCGCTTCGCCACCGCTTCGCCACCGATCGCCTCGACGGCCTCGTCGACGCCCCCCGTCCCGGAGCGGCCCGCACGATCGCTGACGAGGTGATCGAAGCGGTCGTGGTCGAGACGCTCGAGAGCGCACCGCCCGACGCCACGCACTGGTCGACGCGCAGCCTGGCGGCCAAGCACGGGATCAGCCACACCACGGTGGGAGAGATCTGGCGGGCGTTCGGACTCAAGCCGTGGCGGGCCGACAGTTTCAAGGTGTCGCCCGACCCGGACCTGGTGGAGAAGATCCGCGACCTGGTGGCGTTCTACATGAGGCCGCCGGTCGCCGCCGCCGTGTTCGCCATCGACGAGAAACCCCAGATCCAAGCGCTCAACCGCACGGCCCCGACCCTGCCCATGCTGCCCACCACCCCGGCCCGGGCCACCCACGACTACGAGCGCAACGGCACCTGCGATCTCTTCGCCGCCCTCAACGTGGCCACCGGGACGGTGATCTCCGACATCCGCAAATCCCACACCAGCGCTGACTTCATTGCCTTTCTGAACAAGGTGAACCGCGAAGTCCCCGCCGAGCTCGACGTGCATGTGATCCTCGACAACCTCCAGACCCACAAGACCCCCCAGGTCCACCGCTGGTTGCTGCGCCACCGCCGGTTCCACTTCCACTTCACCCCGACGTATGGGTCGTGGATGAACCTCGTCGAACGGTGGTTCTCCGCGCTCACCACCAAGAAGGTGAAGCGTTCGGCTCACCGCAACGTCAAAGAACTGGCCACCGACATCTTGGACTGGGCCGCCGCCTGGAACGAGAACCCGCGTCCGTTCGTGTGGACCAAGACGGCCGAACAGATCCTCGAACGCCTGGCCGCCTACTGTGCCGCCATCAACGCCAGCGCATGATCCCGTTTTCACGGCGCTTCAACCTTCCGGGACACTAGTCGGCGAGCAGGAATTCGCGTAAAGCGTGAAGAACGCCGTAACTGGACATGAGACCGCCGGCCGGACAGCCGGGAGTGTAGTGTGACGGCAAACGGTAGTGTAAAGGTCCGGCAAACGGTAGTGTAGAAATGCCGAAACGTGCTACAGTTCGATAAGTGGAGTACCGACGCCGCATCGCCGACGAGGAACTCGACGCCCTGATGGGAGATCTCCCGGCCCTGGCTCTCGAGGGAGCCCGGGGTGTGGGCAAGACGGCTACGGCATCCAGGCGGGCCGATACCGTCTTCGAGCTGGACGACCCCGGTCAACGCGAGGTCTTGATCGCCGATACCTCCATGGTCGACGCCGCCGACGGCACGGTTCTCATCGATGAATGGCAGCGCCACCCACCCCTATGGGACTTCGTCCGCCGCCGCGTCGACGCCGGAGCTCCGGCAGGACGGTTCCTCCTGACAGGCAGCGCCGAACCCACCTCGGAACCGGCGCACTCGGGTGCCGGACGCATCGTCCGACTCCGGATGCGCCCCCTCAGCCTGGCTGAGCGGGGCCTGGCCGAACCGGAGGTGGGACTGGGCGCAATGCTCAGTGGCGAACGGCCGGTGATCGTCGGCCACAGCGACATGGTGGTACGCGACTATGTCGAGGAGATCCTGGCGTCCGGGTTTCCGGGAATCCGGCCACTAGGGGAGCGGGCACGGCGAGCACAGATTGCCAGCTACCTGGCCCGGGTGGTCGAACGCGACTTCCCCGAACAGGGACTGCGGGTACGCCGACCCGCCACGTTGCAGGCCTGGTTGTCTGCTTATGCAGCCGCCACGGCGACGACCACGAGTTACAACTCGCTCCTCGACGCCGCTACGGCAGGAGAGACCGCCAAGCCCGCGAAGACCACCACGACCGCCTACCGAGACGTCCTCTCTCAATTGTGGATGCTCGACCCTGTCCCCGGATGGACACCGAACCGGAACCACCTGCGACGATTGACCCAGGCCCCGAAGCATCACCTCGCCGACCCCGCTCTGGCCGCCCACCTCCTCGGTGTCGACGCTGGCGCCCTGTTGCAGGGTCGGAGTGCCGGCCCCGTTATCCCCCGCGACGGGTCACTGCTCGGCGCGCTGTTCGAGTCGCTCGTGACGCTGAGCGTGCAGGTCTACGCCCAGGCGAACGAGGCAACCGTTCACCACTTGCGGACCCGAGATGGGGACCACGAAATCGACCTCATCGTCCAGCGTCGTGACCAACGCGTGGTCGCGCTGGAGGTGAAGCTCGATGGTGTTCCGGAGCAGGCCGACGTGCGTCATCTCCTGTGGCTTGGCGAACAGCTAGGGGAGGATCTTCTCGATGCCGCTGTGATTACGGCCGGCGCCCACGCCTATCGCCGTTCCGACGGCATTGCCGTCGTCCCGGCTGTTCTCCTCGGTGCTTGACGCGCCGCTTGCGCGGCAATATCCGTTCGCGAATAGCGGACTACATCACCCCGCCAGTTCTTACTTGTCAGGACAACCATCCCACATTCATCCCACATTCATGGCGCTCGCTCGTCGGCCCTCCCGCCATCGGTGTGCCGAAACTGCAGGTCATCGCCGTGGAACACCGTCTCTCACCGTCTCGCGTCTGTGTCTATGTCGTCCATGCTCTACTACGACATCTAGAACTCCGGTTACGGAGAGGAGTCCTCGGACCGGCGCTATAAATCCGCTTCGGGATCTGCTGCGCCGCTCGTTGTCTTCGATGGGAGAGCGACGAGCACGATGAAGACACCGCCAAGCGCGACGGAGGCTCCGACGGCCAGCGATACCGCGTTTCCACTCATGAATGCGGCGCGGGCGCTCTGAGCGAGCAACACGCCGGTTGAGCCGCCGACGCTCTTTGCCACTGCGAGGGCCCCTCCCAGTGACCCGTTAATGGCCTGCGAAGCTGTCGTTGGAAGGTGCCTGCCCGCCAGAACGGTACCCATATGGTTCTGGTAGCGGGTCAACATCACACTGCCGAGCACGGCAACACCGAGTGCGCCACCGACCTGAAGGGCGACCGTGTTGGTCGCCGAACCGATCCCGGCTTCGCCTAGAGGAACCGAGCCGATGACCGAGTTCGTCGCCGTTGGCAGCAGGAGGCCGGCCCCCAAACCGATCAGAAGCAAACCCGGGACCACGTCGCCGTACGTCGTGGAGGTCGTCGAGATCGTTGAAATCTGCCACAAGCCGGAAGCGATCGCGCCCAGAGCAGCGGCCACGGTGAACTTGACCCCGATTCGTCGAGCGAGGATCGGCGACGTGGTGGCGCTCATCACGATCATGGCGGCAATCGGGAGGATGCGCAGACCCGCCGGCAAGGGCGAATAGCCCAGGTCGAACTGCAGGAACTGCGTCTGAACGAATAGCGCCCCCACGAGTCCGAACACTCCGAGGCACTCCGCCGCCAGCGCGAGGGAGAACCGGCGATCGCGGAAGAATCCGAGATTCAGCATGGGGTGGTTGCTATGGGCCTCCCAGGCGAAGAAGGTACCGAGGACCACCACGCTGGCCAACTCGACGGCGACCACGATCCCCGAGGTCCAACCCTTAGTGGGACCCTCGATGATCGCCCACAACAGCAGGGCCAGGCCGGCGATGGACAGCAGTGCCCCGAAGGGATCGGGCCGTCCGGCGTCTTGGTTCTTCGAGTCGGGCACCCAGGCGATGGCCCCGATGAACCCGGCGGCCACGATGGGCACGTTGACGAGGAAGATCGAACCCCACCAGAACCTCGACAACAACAAGCCACCGGCGATCGGGCCGATGGCGATGCCGAGACCGATGGTTCCCGCCCACGTCCCGATGGCCCGGGCCCGCTCGCTCGGCTCCCGGAAGATGTCATTGATGATCGAGAGCGACGTGGGGATAATGAAAGCGGCGCCTGCGCCCATGATGGCTCGACAGCCGATCAGCCAATTCACGGAGTCCGAGAGCGCGGCGCCGACCGACCCGGCCGCGAATATCGTCAGCCCGATAAGGAAGAACCGCTTGCGCCCGAAACGATCGGCCGCGCTGCCGCCGACGAACAGCAGCCCGGCGAATACCATGGCGTAGGAGTCGACGATCCATTGCAGTTCGCTCGAAGTGGCGTGCAGATTCCGTACGAGGGTGGGCAGAGCCACGTTCAGGATGGTGTTGTCGATATTGATAATCAGGGCCGAGGCACACACCACAACGAGTGCAGCCCATCGGTGTTCACAACGTCCTCCGCGCGGTACTGCCGCCGGACGAGTCAATTGGGTCACGGAATCACCAGACCACGGGCGACAGCGGCACGCCAGGGCCGAAGGGCCATTCTCTGCCGTGGTTGCCCGGACCGGTAGTTTGGCCCTGTTGATGGGAGTGTCGAGTCGAGAGCCGGTGAGTGAGTCCTCAGTCGGTCGGCTTCATCCGTTCAAGGGTCGCCGCCATCTGGCGATGCACGAGGTTCACTGCCTGGAGGGGCCGGATCATTACCCGGAACTCGACGATGCACCCAGCGTCGTTGCCCCGGATGATGTCGACACCATTGACATACTTCCCTTCGATCGTGGTCTCGAATTCGAGCACGGCGGTGTCTCCGGCCAGGATCTCCTTCGTGTACCGGAAGCCGCCCTTCGGCGCACAATCATCAGCGGACGTCGACGGTGTTTGATCGCCCGGAAGGGTCATGCCTGCCGCCTGCAGGTAGAGGGTGGTGATCGCCTTCCCCCGCTGGGGCGTGTAGACGATGGGTGAGTAGAAGACGACGTCGTCATCGAGAAGTTCGTCGAGCCCCCCCGGAAGTTGGCCCCGCAGGTAGGCGTGCCATTTGCCGACCACTGACTCGATCATCCTCGTCCTCCCCGGTGTCAGAGAAGACGGTAGTCCCTGATCATCGAGGGTCAGGAGGCCTTCACTAATCGTCTTCGACCTCTGTCGGCACCAACTGCCACTGTTCTTGGAGGTCGAACCCGTCGGGAGCAGCGGGCCAGGGAGGCTCGCCACGACGATCAAGATGCGACCCGCGTATCCCCCGGCGACGCTCCGGGCGAACGTCATCGGGCGGGAAGACGTCGGGAAAGATCAACCCGTCCGAGAAGCGCTGAATGCGGTAGCCATCGGGTAGCACCTCGGCCACCCGGAAGCCGCCGACCCAATCTCCGAGGAATCGGTTGCGCACGATTATCTGCCCGCCGACGTCCAGTGGGGACCCGAAAGGGTCGCCGGCTTGGGGAAGATCTTCGATGGCCCGCGGCTCGCCCAAGGACATACGCACCTCCTGGCTCCTGCAGGACTCTCGACCAGACAGCGACACAGCTTGAGGAGTGCCCGGCCGGCGATGACGGCCCGGAGCACCGAACGGGGTGATTTGTCAGGGGGTTGATCTTGCCCGGCCTTCATCAATATCGACGTCGCCCTCTTGTGCCCGGGGCTCTACCGTGGTCCTATGCGAACAAGCTCGAGGCCGCTGGTCCTGGTGGCCATCGTCTTGATCCTGGTGGTGAGCCTGTCGAGCGCCGCCTCGGCCAAGAATCCGCGGGGCTCGGCCAAGTGGTGCGCCCACCATCCGAAGAGCACCCTCGCCGGCTGCCGGACGACCGGAGGAGGGGGCTCCGGCGGCTCGCCACCTCCCGCCAACGTCACGGTCTCCCCCAACCCCGTTCTCGAGACCGGCGGCTCCGACGTCTACGCCGTGCTCTCGGTGGCGACCGACCCGGTCTACGCCGAGCAGACGGTAGAGGTCGTCTCCGGCATCGGCAATCGTTGCCGGGGAGGGGCCCTCTGGGTGACCGATCAAGGGGAGTTCACCGGTTCGGCCGCCTCCGCCACCATCGACAATGACGGCCATGCCACCTTCACCCTCCTCGCCGCGGCCTGTGCGGCCGGGCCCGTCACGGTGATCGCCGACGTGCTGGCGGGGACCGACCCAACCTACTCGACGACCTTCACGATCGACCCACCGGCCCCGGGCATCTGAGTTCAGAGCCGCCCGGTCGTTGGGCGCGACGCCCACGGAACCAATCCGGGTGAGGCGGATCTCTACGCCCGCTACATCGTCGGGATCCTCACTCCGATCTCCGCCAAGAATTCTGTCGGCTACCAGGTTCAGCCGGACACGCCCCTCGGGCAGTACCTGTCGACCGTCGGAGGTGGCCAGTCTTCGTGACTGATCTTGCCGGACGACGTGGTCTCAGTCCCAGAGCGGCGGCGGTGGTCTGATCCCATCTGTTACTTGGACCCTGCCGCCATGGTGGCGTGGTCGGTAACGGAATCGTTGCTGTCGGCGAAGGACAGATAACTCTCGTCTTCCTGATCGGTATGCAATCGGAGAATCGCATGCAGGCCATAGAGAAGCTGACGCAGCTCAGCGATATCCTCTCGGTCAGGCCCGTCGGATCCGATGTCGTCGAGGACTTGCCCCAAGCGCTTGATCTGGTGGGCGATCTCCACGTGAGCCCTACTCATCGGAGCGGTGGGTTCGTTCCCACCGAGGATTCGATCAAGTGCCGGATAGAGGACCACTTGTTCGGCTTCCTCATGGGGACCGACCTCTTCCACCAGGAGTTTGTGTACCCGACGGACAAGGACCATCGACTCCGTCGGATCCACGACGTCGAGGGAGTCCGCCGCCGAACGCACTTGGTCGATATCGGCTCGGATGGCCAGGTGCTCGTCCTGGAAGCGCTTGGTCAGGGCCGCGTCAGCATCGGCCATGTGCAGACCAGTCCGGCCACTACTGAGAGCACGAAGGGCGTTCAAGATCACGGCCACGTCGATGCCCTCCTGCAGAATTGCTCCCCACACGGCGGGGAGGAGGCCGATCCCGGCCGCCCCCATGGCGACGAGGGACATCGCCATGCCGGCAAGGACACTCTCGCCGGCGATCCGGAGCGTCCGCTGGGCGATGGTCCTTGCCTCTCCGATGCGATCCAGGTGATCCACACTGAGAACGACATCGGCGGCGTCGGAGGACACGGTGGCACCCCGAGCTCCCATGGCCACACCGACATCGGCCAATACGAGGGCGGGAGCGTCGTTGATGCCATCTCCCACCATGACAGTCGGTGCATGAAGGCGCTCGGCGCGCACAACCTCGAGTTTCTCCTCGGGGGACCGTTCGGCGAGTACTTCGTCGATTCCGAGGACGGCGCCGACTGTATCGGCGACGTCGGCTCGGTCGCCGGTCACCATGACGATCCGCTTTATGCCGCCTTGCCTGAGAGCGCGGATGGTCCTCGCCGCATCGGAGCGAAGGGGGTCGTCAAACACCAGCACCCCTGCCGGCTGGTCGTCAATACCGACGAACACCGTAAGGGCGCCGTCGAGTTGCGCCCGGCGCCGAGCCGCCTTCGCCCACGCCGGTGTCCCCGTGAGTGCGATCCACTCGGCGCTGCCCAGGGCAACGCGGTGGGCGCCGATGACCCCCCGGATCCCGCGTCCAGCGACCTCTTCGACATCGGCGGGCAGGACCAGGCTGCAGTTTCGCCCGACGGCCGCACGTACCACAGCGCTGGCCAGGACATGGGGGGACACCTGGTCCAACGAAGCGGCCATGGAGAGGATGTCATCGGTCGCGAATACGCCGGAGGTGACAATTCCTGTCAAGGCGGGACGGCCCGTCGTGAGGGTGCCCGTCTTGTCGAGGAGCAGAGTTGTGCACTGAGCCAAACGTTCGAGGACCCCACCTCCTTTGATGACGACACCTCGCCGCGCTGCTCGTGAGAGCCCTGAGACGAACGCCACCGGAGCGGCCAGGATGAGGGGACAAGGTGTCGCCACCACGAGCACGGCGACCGCTCGACCGGCGCCCCCCATGCTCCAGGCCGCCGCCGCCGCCAGCGCGCTGACGACCAGGAACCACAACGCATAGCGATCGGCCAGGCGAACGAAGGGGGCGGGCGATGATCCGGCCTGGGACACCAGACGAACGATGCCGGCGTAGGTGCTGTCCGCCGCCCGGGTGGTCGCTCGCAGATCAAACGGACCTCCGGCGTTCACCACTCCGCTTCGTACCGGTTCTCCGACCTGACGTTCGACGGGGAGGGACTCTCCGGTCATAGACGACTCGTCGAGGACCGCAGCGGTGACGACGGTGCCATCGACGGGAACCAGTTCTCCGGAAGCCACGAGCAACAGGTCGCCGGGGATGATGACTTCGAGGTCGACTGTGTCCAAGGTCTCGTCCTGGTAGCGATGGGCGATCCTCGGCGCCCGTTCCAGAAGGGCGCGCAGGTCACGGCTGGAGCGGCCCGCGGCCCAGGCTTCGAGGGATCGACCGCTGGTCACCATGACGCTGATGACGGCGCCGGCCAGGTACTCGCCGACCAGCAATGTGCCCAGCAGAGCCAAGAGCGCGATCACATCGACACCGAGGCGACCCCGGCGGAGGCTATCGAGCACCGACCACAGCGCATAGAGGATCCCGACAACACCGGCTGCGATCCACGCACCGTTTCCCGTCGAGCCCTCGCCGACGATCTGGAGTACCCCGCCGGCGGCCAAGCCGAGGACGGTGCTGGCGAGCAGAACGGAAGCGAGGTGTTCCACCAGCCACCACTGGCGATCAGGAGGTTGGTGCGATCCCACCGCTCCATGGTGCTTCTCTGGAGCCTTCGGCGTTAGGGCCAGAGGTCAATTTGTCTCCTCGACGAGGTCCTTTGGCCCTAGCCGAGCGGGAACAGGAGGGGCCAGACTCAGGGAGTGAGGGAGTGCCAAATCCGAGGCCATGGGCACCGGAGGGGTCTGTCGCGGCTGGTGAACGTTGGTGATCCGTACCCGAATCCGTGCCTCCATCACGGTAGGGTCAGACGCTCACAGACCGCGGGACGATAGCGACGGTGGTGTCACTGCCGAATGTGTCGAGCGGCAGGTCGTTGTCTCATGCCCCTGGAACCATCGTGCGAACCGATAGAGACGGTATGACAGACGGCCTCGGCCCTGAGGAGGTCGAGGCGAGAATCCTCGCCGGTCAGGTCAATGCCGCACCCCAGACATCGGGCCGAACGTTGGCACAGATCCTCCGGGCCAACGTCTTCACCCGTTTCAACGCCATCCTGGGCTCGCTCTTCGTGGTGGTCGCCATCGTCGGGCCGTTCCAGGACGGCCTCTTCGGTATCGTGCTGGTGGCCAACACGGCCATCGGCATTCTCCAGGAGCTGCGGGCGAAGCGCACCTTGGACCGCCTCGCCATCCTCACCGCCCCCGAGGCGCACATCGTCCGCGGCGGCCAGGTCACCGACCTGCCACCCGATCATGTCGTGGTCGACGACGTCGTGGAATTGCGACCCGGTGATCAGATTCCCGTCGACGGCGAGGTGCAGACTTCCGACGGCCTCGAGGTCGACGAGTCCCTGCTCAGCGGGGAGGCGGAGCCTGTGACCAAGAGGAGCGGAGACCCGGTTCTCTCCGGGAGTTTCGTGGTGGCCGGGACAGGGAGGATCATCGCCACCGGAGTGGGGGAGGCGGCGTACGCCACCGGTCTCGAAGCCCGGGCCCGACACTTCCGGTTGATCCACTCCGAACTCCAGCGGGGGACGAACCAGATCCTGCGGATGGTCACGTGGGTCATGGTGCCCGTCGGTGGTGCCCTGGTGGTCAGCCAACTCCTGCGCAGCCATCAGACGCTGGACGACGCCCTGCGAGGCTCGGTCGCCGGCGTCGCCGCCATGGTGCCCGAAGGCTTGGTCCTGCTCACCTCGATCGCCTTCGCCACTGGTGCCCTGCGTCTGGCGGGTCGACGGGTCCTCGTCCAGGAATTGGCCGCCATCGAGGGACTGGCGAGGGTGGACGTGCTGTGTCTGGATAAGACGGGCACGCTCACCGAGCCCGGGATGCAACTCGATTCGATCGACCTCCTCGCCGACCGGGAGCGCCAGACCGTCGAAGAGGTCGTCGGTGCGATGGCCGGGTCCGATCCCGCCCCCAATGCCACCATGCGGGCTCTGGCTGCCGCCGGCCCACCTTCCGACGGCTGGACAGTGACGACCCGGGTGCCCTTTTCCTCGATCCGCAAATGGAGCGCGGTGAATTTTGCCGGCCGTGGTACCTGGGTTCTCGGAGCCCCGGAGATGATGGCGACGGTCCTGCCGGCCGACGCCCAGTCGTCGTTGGTTCGTCATCAGGCGGCCGGACGCCGGGTGCTTCTCCTGGCTGTCACGGCCGACGCCCTTGAAGGCACACAGCTGCCGACTGCTCTCGCCCCGGTGGCGCTTCTCGTCTTGGCCGAACATCTCCGAGCCGATGCCGTGGACACCATCCGGTACCTGCTCGACCAGGGCATCACGGTCAAAGTGCTCTCCGGCGATGCGCCCGAGACGGTCTCCTCGATTGCCGCCCGAGTCGGTATCCCGTCACTCGGTGACGCCTGCGATGCGTCGGCCCTGGGCGAAGACGTCCCTTCGTTGGGCGCCGTCCTGGAGCAGACCAACGTCTTCGGTCGGGTGCGACCGGAGCAGAAGGTTGCCGCGGTGCGGGCGCTTCAGGCCGGCGGGCACGTGGTGGCCATGGTCGGTGACGGGGTCAACGACGTCCAGGCTCTCAAGGAGGCCGATCTGGGCATCGCCATGGGATCGGGCAGCCAGTCGAGCCGGTCGGTCGCCCGCGTCGTGCTTCTCGACAGTTCGTTTGCCGCCGTCCCCCACATACTGGGTGAGGGCAGGCGGGTGATCGCCAATATCGAACGGGTGGCCAATCTCTTCGTTACGAAGACCGTCTATGCCGCACTCCTGGCCGTCGTCGTGGCCATCAGCGCCGTCCCCTTTCCGTTCTTCCCGCGCCATCTCACCATCGTGAGTACCTTGACGATCGGTATTCCCGGCTTCTTCCTGGCCCTGGCGCCGGGCGCACCCCGCTCATCCGCCGGGTTCACCCACAGGGTGCTCGCCTTCACCGCCCCCGCGGGCCTGGCCGCGGGGGTGTCGACCTTCGTTGCCTACGCCGTCGCCCGGGTCGTTCCGGGGACATCTGTGGTCCAGGCGCGCACGGCGGCGATGTTGGTCCTGTTCATCTTCGGGCTCTGGGTGCTCGTCCTGATCGCCCAGCCGCTCGATGCGTGGCGGATCGGGCTCGTGACGGCCATGGCCGGTGGGCTGGTCCTTCTGTTCGCCTTCCCGCTCATGCGCCGGGTGTTCTCCTTGGAATTCCCGCCGGCTCGGGTCGCTTTGGCCACCCTCGGTGCCGTGGCCGTCGGCATCGGTGCCCTGACCCTCTGGCGCCGTCGGGGCCTGCTTGGGCGCAGCCGGGGGCCGTCTTCGCCGAAGCAGGCAACATTCGAGAGATGGGAACCGAGCCATGAGAAGGGATAGGCCGTGATGGAGCAGGGGTACGAGAAGATCGTCGTGGGTGTGGATGGCTCGGAGCCGTCCCGGGAAGCTCTGGAATGGGCCGCCCGCCAGGCGGAGCTGACAGGGGCCCGTTTGAGCGTCGTCACCGCCTGGGCCTTCGCCGAGGAGCCCACTCCGTTCGGGATCGTGCCTCCGATCCTGCACGAAAGCGAGTCGGTGCAAGAGGCGCGCCGGGACCTCGAGGAGGTCGTCGCCGCCGTCCGTCTCCGACACCGACTGGTCGATGTCCAGACCGGCGTGGTCATGGGCCGCGCCGCCGAAGTGCTGATCAAGGCCGCGCAGGACGCCGACCTACTCGTGGTGGGCAGTCGCGGCCGGGGGGCGCTCGCCGGTATGGTTCTTGGCTCTGTGAGCGAGCACTGCGTTCGGCATGCCCCGTGCCCCGTCGTGGTGGTGCGACCGGTCCGCCGCGACCCGACCTGAGCCGGGGTGATCCCCGAGCGCTTCTGCCAAGCCCCGTTCCCCGAGGCTGGACGCCACATTCGGGTACTCGGGCGGCGCTGCCGACGCGGCGCCTGGCACGCCGTTCCCGTCAGGTCCGTCGTGACGTTCTTTCGGATCAGCGTCCCGTCCCGCTCATCTGCGTGCTGAGGTCGACCCTGCGAGCCCATGGTGCATGGCGTGCATGGCCGCTCCGGCACGATTCGACACGTTGAGTTTCGTGTAGATGTGTTCGATGTGATTGCTCACGGTTTTCGGACTGATCCGCAGCTGCCGGGCGATGCCCTTATTGGCCAGGCCCTGGGCGATCAGAGCGAGGACCTCGCTCTCCCGGGTGGTGAGTCCTGCCGGTCCACCACCACGGGAGCGGCTCGGCGCATGTCCGGCCGCCGACACGACGGCGTCGGTGGCCGCCGAATCCAACCTCCCCTCGGCGACACCGGCACGCAATTGGCGTAGGACGTCGCTCTCGGTCATGGCGTCACGATGTGGATGCACCTGGGTCATGGCGTGGTAGGCATCGGCGGCCGCCAGGACCCGGGCTTGGGTCGAGAGCATGGTCGCGCCCACCGCGCGGTGGTAACCGGAACCATCCGTGCGTTCGTGGTGTGTCGCCGCGAGAAGCCCTATCCGTCGGAGCGGCTCGGGCCGGCTGAAGATTCTCTCCACGTAATAGACATGCATCCGCATACGCTCCCGATCGCTCGAGGTCAGGGGCCCGGCCTTGTCCCAAACCGGCCCCGGAACGCCGAAGCGCCCCACATCGTGGATCGGCGCGGCTCGTCGGGCGAGCGTCGCCTCGGCCGCCGGCATCTGCAGAAGGTCAGCGGCGGCGGTAACGAGGTCGGCGGTGCCTCGGGCGTGGCCGGCGAAATACGGACAGCGCAGGTCGCAGAAATCCCCGATCGCCTCCAACACCAGGTCCAGCTGCTCATCGGTAAGCGGTCGGCGCTCGATCGGCTCGGCGTCGAGGATCTCATCAACGGTGTCGTCGTCGATGCCGTCGAATAGCGGCTCGGGATCACGCTGCACCACGGCGGCGATGTCCGGGTCGAAGTGGGTCCCACTTCTCGAATGGACCATCTCGACGGCGGCCTCGACGCCGGCTGTGCGCTGGACCGGACGTCCAGTGGATGCCCAGCTACGTCAGCGACGACAAGATCACCTGTGTCTACCTGGCGGCCGGGGAGGACATCATCCGGGAGCACGCCCGCTGTGGCGGCTTTCCTGTCGACGCCATCTACGAGGTCCGGGCCATCATCGATCCGGCGACCGCCGAGTTGGTCTCGTGAGCCGGGCCGTCGTCAGCCTGACGACGGGCATGGAGGACGCGGGGAAGGTGACGGTCGCCCTGCTGGTAGCCGTCGGTGCCGCCGAGAGTGGTCGGAGCACTCTGATGTTCCTGACCAAGGAGGCGGTGCGCCTGGCCACCGACCATTTCGCCACCGGGGTGGCATGCGAGGGATATCCGGCGATCCCCGACCTCATGAAGCGTATCGAGGCCGCCGGCGGTGAACTGCTCGTCTGCCCGATCTGCTTCAACGCCAGGCGGCTGGACGAGTCCGCACTGGCGGGCCATGCCCGGTTGGGTGGGACCGTCCCGCTCTGGGAATGGATCGGCGATGGGGCCACGACGTTCAGTCATTGAGCGACGTGTCCGACGTCGGAAAGCGCCGGAAAGAAGACGGCGTGGCAACAAAAACGCATGTCGACGTCCGCGTCGGTGGTCATCTCAACGTGACGCCGACAGGGTTCTCAGCCCAGCCGCAACGTCTCGAGTGGTTCCAGACGGGCGGCCTTGATCGACGGGTAGAGCCCGGCGATGACGGACACCAGGAGGGCCAGTCCCATCCAGATCGGTATCTGGCCGTATCCGATTTCGACCACCCAGTGTTCCAGGGACGACACCAGGTACACCACGCCGATGCCTATGAGGGCACCCAGTGCTCCTCCCAGTACCCCGACGAACAGCGATTCGAGCAGGAACTGGGCGCCGATCTTCGATCGGCTGTGGCCGACGGCGCGCCGGATGCCGATTTCCGACGACCGCTGGATGACCGAGATCGACATGACGTTGGCGATGCCCAGGCCACCCACTGTCAGGACGAGCAACCCGGCGAAGAGAGCCACTTTCTGCAGGGTCTTGTTGGCCTGGGCCTGAGCGGCCAGCACGTTGCTGGGCACCTGGGTCGACACCTGGTCGGGTCCGCCCAGGTTGATGGCTGTGGGGATGGCACCGGCGGTGGCCTGGGTGGTGCCGTTGCGGGTGCGGATGTAGAGCTCGTTGGGCTTACCGTTGGTGCTGAAGACGTGCTTCGCCGCCCACTGGGTGACAAAGGCGGCGTTGTTCAGTGTGGGATCGAGCGGCACCGACCCGAGGACGCCGACCACGCCGAAATTGGTGTTGTTCAGTCGGATGGTGCGCGTTTCACCGGGAAGGTATCCGTACTGTTTGGCGATGCCACTGCCGAGCACGACCGACCGTAGGTGGAGCTGACTGTCGGCCGCGTCCAGCCAGCGCCCGTCGATCAACCGCACCTGGAGCACCGCCGGCAGGTTGACGTCGGCCGCCCGCACCGGAACGGGGAAGGCTTCGTAGTAGGTGGCCGCTCCCTGCACCGGAATCGAGATGACACCGGACAGGTTGGTGGTGGCCGCCGCGCTCGTCACCGAGGACACGGCGTCCACCCGACGCACGGCATCGCTCGGAAGGGTGGGGTTCTGGGATCCGAAGGTCCCCCCGGCCTGGGCGATGATCAGATTGGTCCCCAGCTTGGCCAGTTGCACCTGCAGCGCGCCCTTGGCACTTTCGGTCAGGCCCACGGCTCCCACCATGGAGGCCACGCCGATGACGGGGCCGAGCAGGATGAGCAGGGTGCGGACCTTGCGGGCCGTAAGGCCGCTCCAGGCGACCCCGATGAGATCGCGTGTCTGGCTCATGCCACCCGGCGCTCGTCGGCCACGATCCGTCCGTCGCGCATGGAGACCTTCCGCAACGCCGTGTCGGCCACCGTCAGGTCGTGGGTGACCATGACCACGGCCCGCTCGGGCGTGCCCAGACCCGAAAAGATCTCGAGCACGTGGGCGGCATTGGCCGAGTCGAGCGCACCGGTGGGCTCGTCGGCCAGGATCATGAGCGGTTCCGTCACGATGGCCCGGGCCAGGGCCACCCGTTGCTGTTCCCCTCCGGAGAGCTGGACGGGCCGGTGATCGGCACGGGCCGCCAGTCCGAGCCGTTCGAGCGCGTCGTAGGCCCGCTGGCGACGGTCGCGGGGTCGGATGTCCCGGTAGAGCAGAGCCGTCTCGACGTTGCCGAGCGCACTCAGATGGGGGATGAGGTGGAACTGCTGGAAGACGAATCCGATGGAATCACCACGGAGCTTCGATCGCCTCGGGTCGTCGAGGGCACTGACGTCCTGCCCGGCGATGCGGACGGTTCCCGAAGTCGGAAGATCGAGAACGCCGAGCAGACCCAGCATGGTCGACTTGCCCGAACCGGACGGTCCGACTATGGACATGAACTCGCCCGGCATGATCCTGAGCGACACGTCGGACAGCGCGTAGATCTCCACCTCCTCTCCATAGACGCGCGAGACACCCTCCAACTCGAGCAACGGCTGAACGGCGATCGAGTCGGTGACGGGGAGTCTTCCCGTCGGATCGATAGACGCGCCGGGATCGGTTGCCCAGCCCGGATCGTAGGTGCTCACTGCGGCTGATTCACTTCGACAACCACTGTCTGTCCGAGGCGCACCCCGTTCTTCACCTGAATGTACGAGCCATCGGTGAGGCCGGTTGTCACCCTCACTTCAGTGATCTTGCGGCTCTTGCGGTTGATCACCCGGACCGTATCGGCGCCCACGCCGTTCTGTTTGACGGCGGCGATGGGCACGGTCAGGGCGTCTTGGACCTCCTGATCGACGACGGTGATCGAGACCGCCGAGCCGTCGGCGCCACTCAAGCCGGAGACCTCGACCCGGCCCTCGTACACCTGGCTGGAGGACCCGCCGGGCGTGGTGGCGGCGATGTCGGTGGGGGCGGTATCGAGCTCGGTGATGGTGCCCGACGCCGTGGTGTCGGCCCCCGAGATCTGCACCGTGCAGGACTGGCCCACCTTCAACAAGGTCCGGTTGGCGGCTGATGCCTGAAGGCTGACGGTCAAGTCGGGCTCGGTGAGCGAGAGGATGGCCTCGCCCGGCGTGGCCGGGGCGCCGGCCTTCACGAACACCTGCCCGACATTGGTCGGCCACTGGCCGACGATCATGTCCGTCGGTTCGAAGGTCACATCCGATCGCAGCGACTGCAGCACCACCGTCACCTGGGACTGGCCCGCCTGCAGCAGCGCCGCACCGACCAGGGGCTGGTAGTCCTGACCGGGCTGGGCCGTGCCCTGCACCGAGAAGTTCACCGACGTGGTCTTCACCACCGGCTGGCTGGCGGTGATAAGGAACGATGCGGCACCACCCTGAGCCAGGCTGGCGGTGTTCACAGAAATGGTGAGCAGGGGAAGGACCGAAGACGTCAGCGTCACCGCCACGCTGTTCTGTTTCCCGATCACGTAGGACGCGCTGGCAGCCAGGGCGACGGTGAGGGTCCTGTCCGACTCGACCACGTTGTCGGTCACGGTGGGGATGGCCAGCTGCAGCGAGGTCTGGCCGGCGGGCACGGTGACGACTCCTCCGGGCAGGGTGTAGTCGGCGCCCTGGGTGGCGCTCCCGCCGTAGGTCAGGCCGATGGTCAACGACGTGCTCAGGGCCTCGTTCAGGCTGATGGTCACGTCATAGGGAGCGCCCTTCTGCAGGTACGTCGTGGCCGAACTCAGGGTGACGGTGGGAACGGCCCCGCTGCCGCTGATGGTGATCACGGTGGAGCCCTGCACCCCCACCGTGTACGACGACGACGGGGAAATCGATGCCAGGAGGAATCTGTCGGGCTGGATCACTTTGGTATTCAGAGTGTCGATGGTCACGCTCGCCGTCGTGCTCCCGGCGGCCAGGGTCAGCACCGGGTTCACCGGTTGATAGTCGGTTCCGGCCACGGCGCTTCCCGACAGAGACAGCACCACCTGGGTGTCCTGGAAGGGGGCCTGGTTGGCGGTGATCGTCAGGGTGCTGGCGGCGCCGGGCGAGACGGTCGTGCCCCCCGAGATCTGCAACGCCGGGACGTTGGTGTTCCTGATCGTCGTGGTGGCGATGGCGGGGCTTCCGACCGAGTAACTCGGATCGAGGTTGATGGTCATGGTCACGGTCGGGTCCTGCTCGACCACCGTGTTGACCCGGGTCTGCACCGACACTGTGGTGGAGGTCTGGTTGGCGGGCAGGACCACCGACGTGGGTGGTGTCACGATGTCCTGGTTGTTGGCCGTCCCGCCCGGGGTGAGGTTCACGGTGATGTCGCTGCCCGATGCCACCGACGCACTGATGACGAAGGTGGCGGGCGTGCCCTGCGAGACCACGGCGTTCTCGGATTGGATGGTGAGCGCGGGGGTGATCAACGGGCCGATGTGGGACCGAAGCGCTGTCAGGGAGGCGGCGCCGGCGGGGGTCGACGCCGCAGCGGCGGTCGGCGCCGGCGGACCGATGATGAGCCCGGCCGACACCTGATCCCCGAGCTTGTAGCCGGTTCCCTGCTGGAGTGCCACCGTCACCGATTGCGGGCTGGCCGGGGTGGCGTTGGGATAATCGTGTTGGGCCTGCCACTGGGCCAAGGCGAACTGCGTCTGCGGGGTGAAGAGGTCGGTCATGGGGCCGGGATCGTCTCCGGCGGCCAGCAGGATCTGCTTGAGCTGCACGACGTCGGCGCCCTCGTCACCGGGGGCGAGTGACCGGAAGAACGGCACCGTGCCCGTTTCGGCGATGGCGTCGCGACCGTTCAAGGCGAACATGGCCTGACCCGCCTGGGTCGTCGAGTCGTCGGTGGAGTACACCGAGCTGACCAGACCCTGCGTGGCCGCCGTCACGTCGCGCAGCTCCTTGCGGGCGAGCGTCCCCGTCAGCGCCACCGTGGACTGAAGCGTCCGGCGCTGCACCGAGTTGAGGATGATCACCTCGTTGCTCTTGGTGGAACTGCCCCCACCGAGTTGGGTGGCGGCCACCACGGCACCGACCACCACCACGGCCAAGGCCACCAGGCCGACGATCTTCTTCCTGCGCGACACCGTCAATCCTCCCGAAACGCCATCAGGTCTTGCCCTTCTGGGCCAGAGAAATACACGCCTGGATGTCGGGGCTCGACAGCAGACTCTGACCCTGAGGTGGAGTCAGCGACGGACCACCGCTGCCGGCTGAACCGAACGAGAAGAGCGCCCCCTTGGCATCGGGCTTGGGCGGGGGGACCCCCCACCCGCGGGCGATCATGCAGGTCCGCCACTTCAGATAGATCTTGTTCTCGTTGGCCACCTGCTTGGGCGTCAGGTCGTCCTGGGCCGTCTGCTCGGATTTGAGAGCCTGGACGATGTTGCTCTGGGCGGCGCAGGTGGTCAGGCTCTTGAGGTAGGACGGGTTATTAGTAGGCGAGTTCGGGTCGTTCGGGCTGGGGGCTCCGGCGAAGGTGACTCCCAAACCTTTCAGGCACGACTGGAAGACGCCGATGGCAGTGAAGAGCGCCGTGGTGGGGTCTTGCTTGGCCAGGGGGATGGTGATGCCGGTCGCTCCTCCCGGGCCGCCCGTTCCCCCACCCACCAGCACGGCCGATCGGGGGACCTGACCGGACACGATCACGGCGGGACCCGCCGGCGTCGGTGAACCGGTACCGCAGCCCGTCGTGGCCAGGGCCAGGAGAACGACGGTCGGGGCCCATCGCCTCACCGCTCGGCCAGCAGTCATCGGACCTCACCGGTCCCGGCGCCGGTCAGGACCTCTCGGCACGAAGGACGACACCCATGAACGAAAGGTGCCGGTGGTCGCTGCGTCCACTCGCTCCCCACTGACACCACCCTCTATGCCGCCATCGCCGGTCCCCGGACGGCGCTTCTGCGCGCATGGTCGCCTCGCACACGGCCCCGACCAGGAAGAATGCCACATCAAGTGGTGGTTCGTCCTTTCGACCGAGGATCCGCATGCCAGGGCGAGGGGCTGGGGCTGTCATGGAGTCGTCAGGAACGGAGTCCTAATGTCGTCCCGATGGGACTGACGGACCGGGTCACCCGTACCGGCAGGGTGGACGAGGTCGACGGGTCCCGCCGCCCGGAAGAGGACGTCGAATCCAACGCCCGGCTGACGGCATCGACGGCTGTCGTGCTGCTCGTCCTTCTGGCCGCCGAGGGCATCACCATCCTGAGCGTCAGAAGCCTGCTCTCGCCCCACATCTTCATCGGGATGCTCCTGGTGCCTCCGGTGCTTCTGAAGATCGGGAGCACTTCCTACCGGTTCGTCCGCTACTACCGGGGGTCACCGGCCTATCGCCGCAAGGGTCCGCCCCCGGTGGTGCTCCGCCTGCTCGGTCCCTTCGTGGTGGCCTTCACCGTCATCGTCCTGGCCACCGGCATCGCCCTGTTGGTAGAGCCGCGGAGTCTCCGCCAATCGACGCTCTTTCTCCACAAGGCCAGTTTCGTCCTCTGGTTCGGAGCCATGACCATCCATGTGCTCGGCCACCTCCTCGAGACGACCCGCGTCGCGCCACGGGACTGGGTGAGCCGGACGCGCCGGGACGTGAGAAGAGCTGGCGCCCGTCGATGGGCGCTCGTGGCCAGCGTGGCCCTCGGCGTTCCCCTGGGACTTCTGTTCGTGGGTCGCGCCGGTCCCTGGGAAGCGCAGCGGGCCCCGGCGGTCAGTGCCGTGCACCGCTTCCACCATCGACACCGGGTACCGCCCCCGGCTCCCACGCCGGCGAGGTCGCAAGGCCCATCGTCGGTGCCGACCACCACGATCGCCAGGCCGCATCTCGGAGGCGTTTCCGCCATCACGCCGCCTCCGGTCCCATCGGGGATCGTGAGCGTACCCACGACGACTCCGACCAAGCCGTCGGCCCATCATCGGGGAAAGGCCCACCCCCATCATCATGTGACCAAGAAGCCCAAACACGGCGCGTAACGCGAGGTTTCGCTTGGCCGTGGCCTCCTCACTGGTCCATCATGCTCCCGCTCATCATCCAGTGGTTCCAGTTGCCGATGTGATGCTGCATCCAGCTGACCATTTCGCTGCACCACGCCGACGAAGAAGACCCGGCAACTGCGGCGCGCGAGTCGGTGTCGATCCAGTCTTGGCAGCTCGCTCCCATCGTCGCCGCGCTGCCCCACATTCCCGGACCGGTCATTCGCCCGCTTCCGAGTTGCCCGCTCATCCAGTCGGCCATTTCGGTGCAGGCGCTGCGGGCCGACGTGGTACCGAGACTCGGCGCACCTCCCCCAGACCACAGCTGACAGGTTTGCCGGATGGAGGCGAGCTGGACGTCTGCGGTGGCGTTCGTGGAAGGTGAGTTGTCGGAGCCGAAGACGACAAAGCCGACAACCACGAGGAGCACGACCACCAGTCCGATCGCTGCCGATCGCCAGGGAATTCGCCTCGACGTGGCTGACGGAACGGGAGGCGCTGGGCTCGCCGGAATCGTGTCAGTCATCGCCTCCATCATCGATCGCTCGCCATGGCCACGGCTAGAGCCGAAGGTCATCAACTTCGGAGATCCTCCCGGAACCCATGGCCGCAGGGCGAGCACCTTCGGCCAGGGCTCGGTCGCTGGCTCTTGACCTTCGAGCCGGATCGAAGGATTACGATAACGCCGTGACCACCTACACGATCGGTGAGATCTCCGAGCGCAGCGGCTTCAGCCCCTCGGCGCTGCGCTATTACGAGGGCATCGGGCTGCTCGTCCCGACGACCCGGTCGGCATCCGGCTACCGGATCTATGACGACTCGTCGTTGGGACGGCTGGCATTCATCTCCCGGGCCAAGCGGCTGGGGTGCTCGCTCCAGGAGATCACCGACCTCCTGGCCACCTGGGACACGGAGAAGTGCGGTCCGCTCCAGCGCTCCTTCCACTCTCTCGTGACCGACAAGATCCGGGAGACGGGGCGCCAGATGAACGAGCTGGCCGCCTTCTCCACGCAATTGCGCGACGCTGCGGCCCAGCTCGGCGGCCCGCCCGTGGACGGTCCCTGCGCCGACGACTGTGCGTGTCTCACCGACGTCCCCCCGGTGGCCTGCAGCCTCGGATCGTCGGAGATCCCCGATCGACTGGCGGACTGGCAGAACGTTCTGAACCGCGCCAGGACCCGTTCGGCCACCGCCGACGGGGCCCTGCGATGGGAATTCGACAGCACCGGCGTTGTCGACCAGCTGGCTCGGCTGACGGTGGCGGAACAGAAGTGTTGTCCGTTCTTCTCGTTCACCATCACCGTCGACGCCCGCGGCATCGCCCTCGACGTCCGCGCTCCGGCCGAGGCCGCCGGCACCGTCCGCTCTCTCTTCGGTCAGCCGGCCTAGGTACGCGCCCTTCGAGCCGTCGGTCATGCCCTCACCATCAGCGGCTCGATGACCCGGGAGATCCTGTGGGCCCTCGTCTTCGGCTTCGCCCTCTCCGCTGTCGTCCAGGCCGTCGTCAGGCGCTCCACCATCGTCCGGTTGCTCGGGGACGACCGCCCCCGCACCCTGGTCCTGGCCGCCGGATTCGGGGTGGCGTCCTCATCGTGTTCCTACGCCGCGGTCGCCCTGGCCCGGTCGCTTGTCCGCAAAGGGGCGAGTTTCACGGCGGCCATGACCTTCGAGATCGCCTCGACCCACCTGGTGGTCGAACTGGGCGTCATCCTGGCCCTCCTCATCGGCTGGCAGTTCACCCTGGCCGAGTTCGTCGGTGGCCCCGTCATGATCGTCCTGTTGGCGGTCCTGTTCCGACTGTTCCTCCGCCGCCGGCTACTCGAGGCGGCCAAGACCCAGGCAGACAAGGGACTCTCCGGCTCTATGGAGGGTCACGCCGCCATGGACATGACGATCCAGGAAGAGGGAAGTCTGTGGCTCCGCCTCCGTTCCCGGCGGGCGCTCACCTCGGTCTCACACATCTTCGTCATGGAGTGGGCAGCGGTCGTCAGGGTCATCGTCATAGGCCTCCTCATCGCCGGCGCCGCCTGGGTGCCCGACTCCTTCTGGCGCCACCTCTTCGCCGTCCACCATCCGCTTCTGTCGAAGATCTGGGGACGCTCATCGGACCGGTCGTCAGCCTGCTCAACTTCGTTCGCTCCGTCGGCAACGTTCCGTTGGCCGGGGTGCTCTGGAACGGAGGTATGAGCTTCGGCGGGGTGGTCTCGTTCATCTTCGCCGATCTCATCATCGTGCCCATCCTGGTGATCTACCGGAAGTACTACGACACTCGGATGATGCTGTTCATCCTGGCCACCTTCTACGTCACCATGGTCCTGGCCGGCTACGCCGTCGAGTTCCTCTTCGGGGGGCTAGGTCTCGTCCCCACCACGAGCCACGCCAGGGTCACGGAGATGGCGGTGCAGTGGAATTACACGTCCATGCTGAACATCGCTGCGCTGCTATTGGCGGCCGCTCTCCTCTACCGCTTCATCCGGACCGGTGCGCTACCGATGCTGAAGATGATGGGCGGCGAACCTGATCACGACCACGTCTCGTTCAACGCCACAGGGGAGCGAGGTCGACCTCCACCGGCGTGGCCGGTCCCGCCGGCACCCGCTCCCGGACAGGGGTCAACTCCTCGATCTCGAGCGTCGCCATCGCCGCGGCGTCGAAGAAGCGACTGGCCGGGGCGAAGCTGTGCCGATCGTCGCGTCCGTGTCGGTGGTGGGGCATCCGCAGAGGCGCGTACAAGGTGAGCTCGTCGCGTGCCCGGGTGACCCCCACGTAGAACAGCCGACGCTCCTCGGCCAGGCCGGCCGGCGACTTCAGGGCCATGTCGGAGGGAAAGGCCCCGTCGATCACGTGGGGCAGATGGACGATCGACCATTCGAGGCCCTTGGCCGAGTGGATGGTCGAAATGACCACATAGTCCTCGTCGAGATGGGGCGGTCCGGCCAGATCTCCGGTCGACCGCGGTGGGTCGAGCGTCAATTCGGCCAGCCACCCCCGCAGATCGTCGATGCCGGCGGCGCTGTCCACGAGTCGGCCGAGATCCTCCAGCCGGGCCGCCGCGTCGGGGTATCGCGCCGTCACCAGCGGTCGGAGTACGCCGAGGACGGCTTCGGCCCGCTCACCGGCCGTGCTCCGGGTCCGGGCCGCCACCAGACCGTCGAAAGTCCCTGACAGCGCCGTCCGGGTCGCCGCCGGCGCCGCGGCCACAGCATCGGGCCAATGGGCCAGCACGTTGTCGGATCCCGGTCGGAGCTGGGCCACCAGCGCTCGCGCCCGGGCCGGACCGATCCCCTGATGCAGCCGCAGAAGACGGAACCAGGCGATCTCGTCGTGTGGATTATCGAGTAGCCGCGCCGCGGTCACGAAGTCCTTCACGTGGGCCGCCTCCAGGAAGCGCAGCCCCCCGTACTTCCGGAAGGGGATCCGTCGGACCGACAGCTCGATCTCCACCAGGTCACTGTGGTGGGCGGCCCGGACGAGGATGGCCTGCTGGCGCAGCGCCACCCCCCGCGCGTGCGCCTCGAGCACCCCGTCGGCGATGGCCCGCGCCTCGGCCGGGGTATCGTGGCAACGCGCAAGCCGCGGCCGTGCTCCCGGGGGTCGGTCACTGTAGAGCTCGAGCTGCTGGCCGTTCTCGACCGGTCGCACGGCGTTGGCCAGATCGAGTACCGGTTGCCGGGAGCGGAAGTTGTGTTCCAGCCGGACCACGGTGGTGTCCGCCCACCGTTCGGTCATCTCGTGCAGATGCCGGGCGTCGGCCCCTCGGAATCCGTAGATGGCCTGGGCGTCGTCACCGACCACAGTCAGCCCCCGGCCTTCGGGTCGCAGGGACCGCACGATGTCGACCTGCAGGCTGTTCACATCCTGGTACTCGTCCACCAGTACGTGGTCGAACAAACCGGCCAGCTCCGGTCCCAGCTCCGCATGACCGAGCAGGGCCCGCCAGTAGAGCAGCAGATCGTCGAAGTCGACCAGGGCGGCGGAGCGCTTTCTGGCGGTGAACGCCCGGAACAGATCGGCCATGGCTTCCAGGTGTGGCTCGCACCACGGGTAGTCGACGGCCAGAACCTCTCGCAGCGGTCGTTGCGTATTGATGCACCGCGAGTAGGCCTCCACCAGAGTGGCCGATCGCGGCATCCGCACGTCGGTCCCCACCAAGGCGTGCTGCCCTCGCAGCAGGTCCATCAGGTCGGCGGCCTCCCCCGGGTCGAGGACGGTGAACGAATCGGGCAGCCCGAGCGATGCGGCGTAGGCCGCGACGTAGCGGTGGGCCACAGCATGGAAGGTGCCCCCGCGCGGTCGCCGCGTCCCCGGCTCGGCGCCGATCAGGGCGGTGGCCCGGGCGAGCATGTCGTCGGCGGCCCGACGGGTGAAGGTCAGCAGCAGGATCCGTTCGGCCGCCACTCCCCGCTCGAGCAGCCACGCCACCCGCGCCGTCAGGGCCCGTGTCTTGCCCGTCCCCGCCCCGGCCACCACCACCAACGGCCCGTCGCCGTGGGTGGCCGCGCTCAGCTGGGCGTCGTCGAGACCCTCGTCCCAGGCCCCTACCATGTCGAACATATGTTCGACATGGTAGCCGGATCCGGTGCCGCGGTCCCGTCCCGCTGTCCGGATCGACCCCTCCCTACGGGGGCGAGGGCGCTCTCTTCGGCCGCCTTCACCAGCCCCGCCATCATCTCGGAGTAGAAGGAGCGCTACCTACAGGCTCAACGGCCGCAATGGGCCTCTTCGTCGTCGCACGCCCGCTCCGGCGCCGATCAACAAGGTGGCTGCGCCGGGGCATGAATGGGGATTCTCTGCTGTTTACGCCGGTATGGCCGATTCATGCACCCGTGCCGACTTCTGGTTCGATCCCCTCTGCCCCTGGGCTTGGATCACCTCCCGTTGGATGCTCGAAGTCGAGGAGGTCCGGCCCGTCACCACCCACTGGCACGTCATGTCCCTGGCCTACCTGAACCTGGTCCAGCACAAGGGTGAAGGCCTGACCAAGGAGTACCTCGAACGGATGGAACAGGCGTGGGGCCCGGTCCGGTTGGTGGCCGCCGCCCAGGCCGAACGGGGCGACGAGATCGTCTTGCCGCTCTACACCGCCATCGGCACCCGCTTCCACGTCGGACAGGACCGTTCCGCCACCGGCCTGGCCGAGGCACTGTCCGAGGTGGGACTTCCCGCCTCGCTTCTCGAAGCCGCCACCCGTACCGAATTCGACGAGACCATCAAGGCGTCGCACCAGAAGGCGATGGACCAGGTCGGCCTCGACGTCGGAACCCCGGTCATCAGTGTCGACGGCGTCGCCTTCTTCGGTCCGGTCGTCACCCCCATCCCGCGCCGTGAAGCGGCCGGGCGTCTGTGGGACGGCGTCCTGGCCGTCACCGGGACCGACGGCTTCTTCGAGCTCAAGCGCACCCGGGACCGCAAACCCAGCTTCGACTGATCGCAGCGCCACGCTCGATCAGTTGTCTCGGCACCGGATTGCGTCTTGCCGCGAGACCCCGACCGGCCTTGTTGTTGTCGATTGGCACCCCCCTGCTCGCTGAAGCACGCTGATGGCCATGGGACGCGTCGACGGCAAGGTAGCCATCGTGACCGGAGGCGGTGGCGGCATCGGGTCCGCCACGGCGCGCGCCTTGGCCAGGGAGGGAGCGTCCGTCGCTGTCGTCGACATCGACGGGGAGAGAGCCGCCCACGTGGCGCAGTCCATCCTGGCCTCCGGCGCAGCTGCCGTGGGTGTCCAGGCCGACCTGTCGGAGGAGGCCGACGTGGTCGCCGCCGTCAAGGCCACCCTCACCCACTACGGCCGGCTCGACGTCCTGCACAACAACGCTGCGCTTACCGACTCCGATTTCCTCTCGCGCGACACGAAGGTGACGGAGTTGTCGGTGGAGGTGTGGGAGAGGACCATGGCCACCAATCTCCGCAGTCAGATGCTCACTTGCAAGCACGCCATCCCCGAGATGGTCAAGAACGGCGGTGGCTCGATCGTCAACATGTCTTCAGGGGCATCGCTCAAGGGGGACCGGACACGCACCGCCTACGGCGTTTCCAAGGCGGGGGTCAACACCCTCACCATGTACGTGGCCACCGGCCACGGAAAGCAAGGTATCCGGGTGAACACGATCGTCCCCGGTCTGATCATCACCGATGCCGTCCGGGCCCACCTGACCGAACGCATGCTGGATGGCCTGGGCCGTGCCACCCTGACGCCCTATGCCGGCGAACCCGAGGACGTGGCCCACCTGGTCGTCTTCCTGGCCTCCGACGAATCCCGCTACATCACCGGGCAGATGATCGCCATCGACGGCGGCATGTCGGCCCACGTCGGATCGGCCGGGCGCGACGAGCAGTAGGACGTCGCTTCCACCGACTGCGGGTCTCAGGACGGACCGAGGATGTAGGAGCCGTCGCTCGGACGGTGGTACCAGCCACTCGACGCCTGGGTCCCTCCGTCGACATGGATGGTCTGGCCTGTCACATAGCTCGACATCGCGCCGGCCAAGAAGACCGCCGCCCCCGCCATCTCGTCAACGTGGCCGGCGCGTCCCATGGGCACGGTGAAGCCGAAACGTTCCTCGGCCCCCGGCGGCGCCACCGAGGCCATGCCTTCAGTCAGGGTGATATCGGGGGCGAGGGCATTCACCCGGATGCCGTGGGGGGCGAGCTCCAGGGCCGCCGTCTTAGTGAAGTTGATCACCCCGGCCTTGGCCGCGGCATAGGCCGCGTAGCCGGGAGCGGCCCGGACCCCCTCGATCGAGGTCACGCTGATGATGCTGCCCCCCGTTGCGTTCTCCACCATCATCCGGGCTACCCGTTGGGTGCACAGGATCACGTGCTTGAAGTTGGCCCGGTAGAGCGCGTCCCAGCCGTTCTCCGACGTCTCGAGAAGCGGGGACAGGAAGACGCCACCGGCGTTATTGACAAGGATGCTCACCGGTCCGAGCTCCGTCGCCGTGCGGGCCAGCGCCGCGTCCACCTGTGCCGATTCCCGGACGTCGGTCACGATGCCGAGTCCATCCACCTCAGCAGCAGCGGCGGCCGTGCTGTCGGGGTCGCGCTCCCAGATGGCCACCTTGGCGCCGAAGGCGGCAAGGCCGCGTGCGATTCCCCGACCGATCCCCGCTCCACCGCCAGTCACCACGGCGACCCTGTCGGTCAGCAGGACCGATGTCGGATCCATGGACATAGAATCGTCAGCCTAGATAACTTCAACAGAACGCTGCGAGACGCGTCACCGGCGGCTCCCGAGAGCAAGGTAACGGCCATGCCCAGGATAGAACCGATCCCGTTGGACGAGCTCGCCGACGAGCCTCGCCGGATCATCGAAGAGGGAGTGGCCGACGGTACCTACGCCACGCCTGTCCCGTTGCAGATCTTCGCCTACAAGACGGCGCAGATCATCATGACCAACATGGCCCGGGGCGCCATGGGGAGAAAGAGCCTCCTCGGCGCCCGGATCATCGAGTTGATCCGTATCCGCAGTGCCCAACTGGGCGAATGCCAGCCGTGCATGCAGTCGCGCAAACACGACTCGATCACCGACGAGGACGTCGCCTGCCTGGTCGCCCCCGGTCATGGAAAACTGACGGAGCAGGAGCGTCTGGCCGTCGAGTTCCTCGACCTTCTCTCGGCCGACCATCACGCCATCGGGGACGAGGTCTACCGGGAACTGGGCAAGGTCTTCACGGCGGCCCAGATCGTCGAGCTGGGCTTCACCTGCGCAAACGCCATGGGCCTGCACCGCTTCATCCACACCCTCGACGTCTTCGGGACGAGCCCCCCGGTCATCGCCTACGACCCCTCACAGGTCGACAGCGCCTATGCCGACGTCGCCGAACAGGCGCCCGCATGAGCGAGAGGATCTTCGTCACCGGTGCCACCGGCTTGGCGGGCGCCAACATCTGCAGGCTTCTTCTGGAGCGGGGCGATACCGTTCGCGCCCTGGCCCGCCCGGCGGCCGACTCGGCACCCCTGGCCGACCTCGGGGTCGAAGTCATCACCGGCGACATCACCGCCGCCGGTGATGTCCTGCGAGCCGCCACCGGTACGGACGCCGCCATCCACTGTGCCGCCCTGCTTGGCGGCGCCAGCCAGAACCTGCCCGACTTCGAAGCGGTGAACGTACAGGGGACAAAGCACGTCCTCGACGCCGCCGAGGCCCTGGGCCTGCGCCGGGTGGTGGCCGTCAGCACGGGCACCTTTTTCGATACCGCCGGCGGCCTCGACCGCGAGGACGCCCCCGTGATGAAGGAGCCGAGCTCCGATCCGTACACCATCACCAAGATGGCGGCCTTCCAGGACGCCATGGCCCGTGCCGCCGCCGGTCAGGATGTGCTCACCACCCACCCGGGGGCCATCTTCGGCCCCTCACCGGTGGCCAGCAATGCCCTCGGCCGGACCAGCTTCAACCGGGTGCTCCTGTCCGCCCTGCGCCGGCGGATCACCCAGTACCTGACCTTTCCCGTCAGCTGGGTCTTCGCCGACGACATCGCCCGCGGCTGCATCCTGGCCCTCGATAGGGGTGTGGCGGGAGAGCGCTACATGCTCGACGGCCGTCCCGAGGATGTCGTGAGCACCGCCGAGGCCTGTAACCGGATCTGCGCCCTGGCCGGTCTCGATCACCGCGTCGAGGACATCTCCCCCTCCGAGGACCCCGAGTTGGCCCGGGTTTTCGGACCGACGCTGGTGGCCATCGCCTTCAAACTGGCGGCGGTTCCCACGCCCCGGCGGGACCTGACCGAATCGAAGACCTACAAGAGGCTGGGCTATGACCCCATCAGCCTCGACGAAGGTCTACAGCGCACCACCGCCTGGCTGCGGGAGATCGGAAAGGTCGGCTGAGTTGACGGCGGCCACGATCGTCGCCGCCCAGCATTGCGCCGTGGCCGATCGACCGTCGAGCCGGGCGACGGGGACACCCACCGCCAATGCCGTGCAGGGGCTCACGCTGCCGGCCAGGTTCTCGAGGGCCAGGGCATCCATGCCGCCGAGCTCCGAGGCCCACGTGGCGATGTCCTCGGCCTTGCAGGTGGAATCGACCACGCCCCAGACGGCGGTGGGCCGAAGGGCGCCGATCAGATGGTCGGCCCAGGAACGCTCTCCGCCCGTCACCGGTGCGTCGACGACCACCAAGGCCGGCCCACCCCGCCGCCAACTCGGGCTGTGCTCGGCCGCCTCGACGGCTGTCCGCAGGAGCCGCCCGCTGCCTGCCGAGGCCAGGGAGTGGGCGTCGGGGGAGGCGAAGGCAACGCCACGGAGGTCGATCCCCGTCTCGCCGGCCACCGTGGCAGCCACGCGTCGGGCCTCGTCGCCGGCGCCCACCACCACCAGCAGGCTCCCGGCTCTCCGGGGGGGAGGCGGCGGAGGCGCCAGGGTGCTGAACGCCTGAAGCAGCAGGGTCTCGAGGTCGGAGCCCTCGTGCAATCCAGCGACCACCGGAGCGGCGAACTCGTCATCGAGACCCGTGCGCCGCAGAGCCGCGACCGCCTCCGCTATCGATACCGGGACCACCGTCGCCGGCGGCCGGGGGACAGCGGCGGCCGCGGCACCGGGCCAGTCTTTGGCGGTCGGGGCGTTCTCGGCCAGGAACAGTGCAGCCTCGGATGCAATCTCCTCGGTGACCTCATCCTCCGGCCGGTCGGTCAGATCATCCTTCCACCGCACCTCCGTCGTCGCGTTGGCTTCGGATTGCCCCACGTCCTCGAGGTCGTCGGCTCCTTCGGCCCCGGCTTCGGGCCTCACGAGGGTGGCGACGCCCACCGACGTTTCCGCCGGGGACCGCTGCGTCGGCGCCCTCGTTCCCGTATCGCTCGGCATCGTTGTGGGTGGGTGTGTCGGGGCCTGCGTCGGGAGCCCGGAGCGCGAGGCGGCATCGATCAGGGTCGTGATCCGGGCCATCACGGCGTCGAAGGCCACGGCCTGGTCGCTCGGCGTGGACCCGTCCCGCCTCACCGGCGTAGGCTCGCTCTCCACCGTGGCCCCCGGCGGCTCGGGGGCGAGGGGCGCCGGAGGCTCGGCCACGGTACCGGCGGCGTCGACCACTGTGGTCGGGGATTCGGGTGGGCCGCTCACCGGTGCGTGCGAGGGCAGCGGCCCGGCGTGGGTGCGCCGACCGGCCACTACAAAGGCGCAGCCGGTCAGAGCGAGTCCAACGGCGATCCGGAGCGATGAGTGGGGGCGGTTGGCCATCTCTCCATTCTGAGCAATGGCGTCCCGCAAGTGGTGGACTGCTCCGGCACCCGCCGGCTGCCGGCGACGGCGTTCGCGCCACGCCTTCGGCCCGTCCGGCTCCCGGGCCGACCACGCCAGCCAGCCAGGTTGGGACGTTCGACCCTGTTCCCGGCTCTCCTGCTGTCTTTACCATCGAAGCGAGGACCGAATCCGCTGGGGTGGAAGACAGAGACAGGGCCGGACCACTCCGACAGTTCAGCCCGTACGACCGATCCCGGCTGGACGGAGGAGATTCCGATGACCGATCTCACTGCTCCCGCCAGGAATGTGACCCACGGGAAGATGTTCGAGGCGCTGTGGGGACGTCAACTCCACCGGTACCCGACGGGCGTGCGCCGCACGGCGTACCTGGGGATCGTGGTCCTCATCACGATCATGCTCTATTACCTCTACTACGTAGAGGGGGCCGTCACGCCGTTGATGCTGCCCTACTACCACATGTCCTTCCAGTACTTCCTCTACCTGCTGGTCGTCTCGAACGCCATCGGCGCCTTCACGGCCTTCATCGGAGGATTGTCGGACAAGATCGGCCGGGCCAACCTGACGATCTACGGCACCCTCGTCGTGGGGTTGGTCCAACTGCTGGCCGTCCCGCACATCCACTCCCGGTTCGATTTCGCCCTGGCCTACTGCGTGATCGGCTTCGTGGAGGGAATCATCCTGGTGTCCACCCCCGCGCTGATCCGTGACTTCTCACCTCAGATGGGGCGGGGCGCCGCCATGGGTTTCTGGGCCCTCGGACCGACGATGGGAAGCCTGGCGGCAAGCCTGGTGGCCACCCACACACTGACCCACCTCCACCCGTGGCAGGACCAGTTCATCATCTCGGGCCTGGCCTGCCTCGCCGTGGTGGTCATCGCCTTCTTCTTCCTTCGCGAGCTCTCTCCGCAACTACGGGACCAGATCATGGTGTCGGAACGTGAACGCGTTCTGCTCGAAGCGCGGGCCCGGGGAATCGACGTCGAGAAGGCCACCGAGCACCCGCTCCGCTCGATGATGCGACTCGACCTGATCTCGTCGTCGGTGGCGATCTCGCTGCTCCTGCTCTTCTACTTCGCCTCGGTCAGCGTGCTCACCCTCTACTGGGTGGTTGTCTTCGGGCGGTCGACACCCGACGCCAACGGCATCAATGTCTGGTACGCCGCTGTCCTCTCGGGAGCGTTGGTGGTCTTCGGAGTGCTCTCCGACCGGCTCCACGTCCGCAAACCCTTCATGCTCCTCGGAGCGGCGGCCACCATCGTGATGACGGTGTTTCTCATCATGCAGGTCGATCACCCGCACACCGGCTACTACTCGAACGTTCTCGTTGTTGTCCTTCTTGCCGTGGCCATCGGCTGCGCCTACTCGCCGTGGATGGCCAACTACACCGAGCAGCTCGAAGCCCATAACCCCGCCTTGTCGGCCACCGGGCTGGCGGTCTGGGGTTGGATCCTGCGCCTTGTCGTCGCCGCGTCGTTCCTCGTGCTGCCACGGGTGATCACCACCTCCACGACACTCGTGGACAACCAGGGCGCCGCCACCACATTGCAGGCCATTCAGGCGGCCGTGCCCTATGCCCCCTCCACCACGGCGTGTGCGACGCGTAACGCTCCCACCGATGTGATCACCGCCTTGCGGGCCACCAACCAGCCCGGGCCGGCCACGCTGGCCAGCGTTATCGCCGCCTGTGACAGCTCCCACAATCTGTTGCAGGCGGTCAATGCCGCCGGTGGGCTTTCCAACCCGCAGGTGCAGGGGCTCCTGGCCTACAACCCCCTGGCTGTCGCCATCGAAAAGGGCCAACCGGTGAGCAACAGCGAGATCGCGGCCAAGGTGGGGACCCACTCCCGGAACCTCGCCACCCTGCTCCTGGCGGAAAAGAAGCTCGTCCCTGCGCAGAAGGAGTCCCCCAACGAGTGGAAGCGCTGGTGGTGGGTCTGCCTGGGAGGGCAGGTGGTGTTCGGGTTGCTCGTGTTCACCATGAAGGGACGCTGGAGCCCGAAGGCGGCCAGGCGGGACCTCGAAGACCATGAGCGCAAAGTGGCGGCCGAAATGGCTCGGGCCCTGAACCGTTCCGTGGCCCCGGACCACCCGGCCGACGCGCCGGTGACGCTCGGTAAGCCCTGACGCGGGCAACGCCGACCACTCACTACCAGAACACCGAAGGCCCACGGCCCGCCGCCGACCGACCGCCCACCCACCGTTGCCGTCCTGCGGTGGCCGCCGCCGGGCGTGCCATGTGGGCTGGAGCTTCGGGTCATTCGGCACTACCGGGTTCCCCGGGGCCGTCGCACACTCGGAGAAGAGCGAGGGAGCAGTCCATGACCAGTACACCGACGCGAATGAACGGAACGATGAGTGCCAACGACACTCTCTTGTGGACCATCGCCCGTGATCCCGTGCTCCGGACCGCCGTCGTGGCTGTTCTGATGCTCGATCGGTCCCCCCCCTGGGAGGACGTGCAGGAGCGGGTGCGGGCACTGACGCAACTCGTGCCGCGCTTCCGATCGAGGGTGCAACCCGCCTCGCCCCTCGGATGGGGCCGACCGGTGTGGGTGGAGGACGAGGGCTTCGACCTCGACGTTCACCTCCGGCGTATGGTCGCCCCCCCTCCGGCCACCTTCCGGACCGTTCTCGATCTGGCCCAGGTCATGGGGACGACGGCCTTCGACCCCGAATTGCCGTTGTGGGAGGCGGTCGTGGTTGAAGGTGTCGAAGGCGGCCGGGCGGCCCTCGTGGTCAAGCTCCACCACGCCGTGGCCGACGGCGTGGGCGGCATTGCCGTCATCCTTCATCTTCTCGATCGCCATCGAGTCCCTCGTCACGGAAACAGGACCTCCGACGCCACCAGCATCGGCGACAGTTCGCCGAATGACGGGAGCGGGCCCGGGAACGGCGGGATGGGGACGAAGCTGCGCAAGGGCTTCGCCGAGCTGGTGCCGGCGTGGCGTCGGGTACTCGATGCCACTCGGCATGCCGCCGCCAATCCGGTGGCCCAGATCAACCGGACGCGGGCCATGGCCGAGTCGGTCGGCCGCCTCTTGGCGCCGGCGCGGCGGCCCTTTTCTCCGCTGATGACGGCGAGGAGCCTGGGACGGCGCTTCGAAGTGCTCGATCTCTCTACCGACCTGTTGCGTCAGGCCGCCGCAGTCACTGGCGGAACCCTGAACGATGTCCTTCTGACCGGGGTCCTCGGAGGACTGCGGCGCTATCACCTGGAACACGGGATCGAAGTGGAGCAACTGCGCGTCCTCATGCCCGTGAACGTGCGTGGCGACTCGGACGCCGTCGGCGGGAACCATTTTGTCCCGGCACGTTTCGCTCTTCCCGTTCTCGCCGATCCGGTCGAACTCCTCCGCCGGGTGCACGAAATCGCCGGGTCCTGGAAGCACGCCCCGGGTCTGGGAATGAGTAACGTCTTGGCCGGCGCCCTCGATCTCCTGCCGGCTCCACTGTCATCGGCCCTGTGGGGCTCGATGCTCAAGGGAGACGACTTCGTCGTCACCAACGTGCCCGGTCCCCCGTTCGAGACCTATCTGGTCGGAGCGCACGTCGAGCAGCTCTTCGGATTCGCGCCGGCATCGGGGGCCGCTCTGAACGTGGCCCTGCTGACACCGGCCGGCCGATCGTGTGTGGGTGTCACCATAGACACCGCCGCCATTCCCGACGCCGCGCTCATGCGGAGCTGTCTCCAGGAGGGCCTTGACGAGGTGGTCCACTTGGCACCGGATTCACGTCAGGTGGCC